>UMDQ01010667.1_pt1 | contig 75383 bp, 68 predicted proteins | sample 1964531 | NCBI WGS metagenome assembly UMDQ01 (sample SAMEA4835998, study PRJEB28245) | human gut metagenome | biome: gut microbiome; material: fecal sample | place: Denmark | collected 2008
TGTGAGGGATATGACGAATTTGAACGTGAAATCAACGCCTAATTAAATCAGATATGAGCATAAATATTGATAAAAACGCATACGAGAAGCTAATCAAAGAAGATTTAGATTTTCTCAATAAACATTGTCCGGATAGCTTAGAATTAGACCATATTAAGTTAATTGTTTGTAGTTCTATTGATTGGTATTATCCTGATAAGAACACTTGTACAGCGTTGAAAAGAATAGAAAATAGGCTTAAAGTTGAACTTCAGAAGCAAAAGGACGCAGGTAAGCAATTTCTATCCGATCAGGAAATAGACGACTTGATTGATAGCATACTGAAAGAAGAATGACCCTCAAAACAGTATAGAAAGGAGTCAATATGCGTAAAGATATAATGTACATGATAACCTACCCGGATGGTACACTTGTGATGAATACTCAAAAGTATTACCGAAGAGATTGTGTTAGGTACTGGCTGGACGGGACTAATTTGACATGGAAACAGATGTACAAGAAAGGCTTTCGTTGTAAAAAAGTGAAAGTTACATTTGAAATAATTGACTAATAACAAAATAGTTATGTATACAACAGACATATTTGAAACCGCCATTAACTCATGCGGCTATACAATCATTGAAATTAAATATGTGAATAAAAACGAGGTTCATAAGGTTGAAGGGACGGTTCCTATCCCTAAAAAGGTAACCATTGACGGAAAGCGCCAGACAGTTATCCATGAGAAGAAAGTCCGTTGGGATGCTAACGGTTTCTGTTTCTCTTTGAGATCTAATATCCGTCAACGTAACTTTGATTTACCTCTTTCAACAATAGCCGAATGGAAAAAACTGGAGAAGGAAAAACAGAATTTGGGCTGACGCTCCATCCTGATTGGGCCGATGTTGCCATTTTTAACATGGGTACCGCAGGTTTTAGCGAATATAAACAACGGGTTTTTAAGGCTTTGGATAAACTGCAGCCTAACCATTATTATGATATAATAAGTTCAGTTCCGGTTTATCGTCGAGAAATATTTCTTGGAATTTGCTCCACATATATCGATAGCCATCCGGATTATGAACTAACTGAAGATAATTGTCGAATTTATAACAGAAAAAGAAGATGAATAACGGTAGATGGACTCCTGAAGAGGAAGAATATATCCGGGAGAATGCCGGAAAAGCAACTTTGGCAGAGATGGCCGAACATGTCAGCCGGTCCGAATTGGCGGTTCAGTTATTCATGCATCGACGCAAGATAGTCGTTCGCCAGGTAGTGAAACGAAATCTGGTGCAAGAAATACTACGTATGAAGTTCAAACATCCGGAGAATTTCATGCCCAACCGTCCCTTTTATAAGGCTGTTGGCATTAATCAGATGCGCTTCTGGGATTTATATTACGGACGTAAACCTATCACGCAAGAGGAATATCTTTCGCTCTGCGATTATTTCGGGATTACACTCCAGGAAGCCTTCGAGGCGCGTCAGTTGAACATATTTAATAATGAGAATTATGATTGATAAACAGACCATTGACCGTGTAAAGTCAGCATTAAATATTGTTGATGTCATCGGTGAATTTGTCTCCCTCAAGAAAAAAGGATCCAACAATTATGTTGGTATCTGTCCCTTCCATCCCGATAGCCATCCCTCAATGACAGTTAATCCGGCCAGACAAACCTTTAAATGTTTTGTCTGTGATAAAGGAGGAGATGTTATCGCTTTTGTTCAGGAACATGAAAACTTCTCTTTTGCTGAAGCACTTGGATGGTGTGCCGGGAAAGCCGGCATACAGATAGAAAATAAGGAGCTTACGGAAGAAGAAGTTCAAAAGGCAAAAGATATAGAAGCCATGCGGATCGCTCTTCGGGCCGCTGGAATTTTTTTTCAAAAACATCTTCCAGAGGCACAGAATTATCTTGATCAACGTGGCTTTATATTAACCGATAAAGTCATCAAAAACTTTCAGATTGGTTATGCTCCGGAAGGAAACCTTGCACATAAAGAATTGATTCAGGCCGGCTATTCCGAAAGCATATTAAAAAAAGTAGGTATTCTGGCCGAGAGTGAACGGAGGTACATTTATGATGTATTCCGGGACAGAATCATGTTTCCCTTCATTGATTTGAATGGAAATATCATAGGTTTTTCCGGACGTTTTATTACTCCAAAAGAAAATATAGGGAAGTATGTAAATACCGGTGATACGCCTGTATTCAAAAAAGGTACGCAGCTCTTCGGCCTTTATCAAGCCAGACGAGCTATTTCCCGTATGACTTTTGCTTACTTGGTGGAAGGACAGTTCGATGTAATGTCTCTTCACGCTGCAGGAGTTGAAAACACAGTTGCTGGTTCCGGTACCGCTTTTACTCCGGAACAGATAAGATTACTTAGCCGCTTTACCCAATCTGTCACACTTGTGTATGATCCGGATCCGGCGGGTATTAAAGCCTCTTTGAGGAATTGTGAACTGTTTTTACGTGCTGGATTTTCTGTACAATGTGTTCGCCTCCCTGAAGGCAAGGATCCGGATAATGTTGCTTCTGAAGAGAAAGATAATACCGCTAAATGGTTACTGAATCATCGTAAAGATTTCCCCACTTATTTTGCAGATGTCTTCTTAGACAACAATCCGGTTCCGGATCCGAATGAACAGGAAGAAGTTCTCAACACTATATGTAATCTTATCTCCTGCATATCTTCAGAGACTTCACGTCTGAACCATATACGTGCTTTGGCTGATCGGTTTGATATAAATACGGAAATCCTGGGTCGTAAAGTTCGCGATATCCTTCGTAACCTGAAAGATGCTCCGAAACAAGAAGAACTGAAGCCCGGAGTTTATGGACTCGATTTGATTAAAGATTTGCGGAAAGAAGGGCAACCCTGTATTTTAACTTGTGATTTCTCGGAATTTCTTAATGTGTATGGTGATCTGCCAATACTTCTGATCAATGGTATTCCATCGGCGACAGACATCCAGGAGATCCGGCGTGAATGTACTTTTTTTACTACCGATTCTTACGGGTTATCTATCAATAAAGACGGTGACGAGTCCGAATACCTCTCTGCCCTGACTATGATATACCGGGCCGGTATGACTAATATCACAGTCACACTTCCTGCTGGAGAACAAGAACCGGAAGAAGAGGAAGATGAAGAAGGATATAACCAGGAAGTACAACGTTTTGATAAAAGCTTCACATTTATAAAATATTATGTGCTTTTGCATAGCAAATTCCTTCCGGATTATTCCGGTGAACGTACTCCTTTTATCGAACGTTGTGCCGATTTGATTAGTTATGCGGACGATTCGGTCAGGATCGTTAATCTTAAGTATTTTTACGAATGCCTGTTTTTAAATAAGGGAGCTTTCAATGAAATTCTAAAACCTTACTTGGCCAAACGAAAATCCCGGATGGCTATCAATGCCCAACGTACAGATGATGATGAAGAAGATTATGATCCGGATGAGCTTCCTGGTTATGTCGATGATAATCCGGAATATAAGGAAATGTATCGGCAATGTGGCTTTTATCCCAAGCTTAATAAAGAAGCCGAACCGGTTTGTTATATGTTCCGGCAAGAGAAGGGAGGCCACCTCCAAGTAGCTGATTTTTTCATGACCCCACTTTTGCACATATATTCAGATGATAAGGAAGCGAATAAGCGCGTTTTGAAAATTAACCGTCGGTATTATAAGAATCCTCTTTATATTGAGGTTCCCTCCAGAGCCCTTCTCAAGAAAGCCACAATCGAGGAAGAACTGATTCAACTGGAGGCTGTGAACTTTACGTCAGGCGAAGAAAAACACTGGACTAAGATAAGAGAGTACATGTCCCGCCACTTCGTAACCTGTTCGGAGATACTTACTTATGGTAATCAACAATCAGAAGGATCATCCAGGCGGGAAGATAATATGTTCTTTGCCTTTTCCAATGGTATCTTTCATGTTGTTGACGAGCAAGCTCGGTTCGATCCTGTGAATGAACTTGGTGTCGTGACTCACAATAATAAGAACTATTATCTGCCGGCATTCTCTACGATTTATGCCGGATCCGGGCGGCAGTCCGAAAAATACGAGCTTATCTCCCAGTTAGTCTATAAGGATATCCCTGCAGAAAAGCAATGCACTTTCGAACGATGGGCCAGTCTGATGGATCAGGTTTATAAAATCAATGATAACGGAAAATGGGCCATTCTCTTCGCCATCATGTGTGCTTTCCGTAGTAATATCCATTGTATAGACCGTTTGTTCACTGCACCATTTTTCATGGGGCCAATGTCCTCAGGAAAGACTCAGATCGCCATATCTATCCGATCCTTGTTCATCTCTCCTAAAATACCAATCTTTAATTTAAATACAGGTACGCTGCCAGCATTATCTTCTCTACTCTCATCCTTTCGGGATGTCCCTGCAGTACTTGATGAGTATAATAATAAAGATATCCAGGATATCATGTTTCAGTATTTGAAAGGTGCTGTTTACGATGGTGATGGTCGGCAAAAGAGAAAAGGTACTGTCGGCAAAGAAATTGAGGTCGAGAAAATATTCGCACCGGTTATCATTTGCGGCCAGGAAACGCCCCAGAGGGACGACAACGCCCTAATGTCCCGTATCATTGTCTGCGAGGTTCCTAAGCCAAAGAACCGCCTTCCGGAGGAGGTACAATTGTTTAATGAGCTCAAAGAGATTGAGGATCCTGCCAAGATTGGATTATCAAACGTTCTCTTTGAGATCCTGAAACTCCGTCCCATTGTAATGGATAACTTTAGGTCGCTCAAGCAACAGTGTTACGATGAACTGAAAGAAACACTTATCAATGCCGGGGAGATTGACCGGTTAATGAAAACGGCCTCATTGTTTTTAGCAACATGTAAACTTATTGAAAATTATACAGATATGAAATTACCATTTAGTTACAAAGATTTTTTCAAAATTGCTTGTAATAAGATCAAGTTCCAAGTCGAACTGATTAGTAAGACGGACAAGCTTGCCACCTTCTTTAAGGCCATGGATGTTATGATCGACAGCAAGGCCGTGCGTGAAGGCCGCGATTTCACTATTGACACCCCAGACAGGGTTACGATCAAACTACCAGGAGGAGAAAAGAAAGAGATTGCTTTCCCTGCCGGTACACGTATTCTATTCCTCCGTCTCAGTAACGTTTACACTCAGTTTGCCCGTAGCTCCTACAACAGCGAGGAATCAACACAGTCCACTATTGAACAGAACCTTCGTTCGCATCCTTCATATATTGGGCTAATTCACGCCCGGCGGTTCAACTGGTACGATGTAGTCGAAGTGCCCAGAGGAGGTTTTGTTACTGACGAGAATCTTCCTTTTCAACCTGAAGAAGGGGTAAAGACTGATAATACCATGGTACGTAAGATGGAAAAACAAACCACAAACTCAAGCTGTATCGCCCTCAATTATGATATTTTCCGTGAACTATATGATATTGACCTCCAACGAAAGCCCGATGATGAGAGTAAACAGGAGCTGGAGAACTTTTAATTATATTCTGATTCCCGCTGGTTATTCCGGCGGGAATCTTTGTTTTCTATTTTCCGAAATGCGGACATTTTCAACTCATTTTAAACCTATGCTATTATGATATACCATTTCAATCCCCCACACCCCCTGAATAAAAAAAGAGGGAACATAGAAGCAAGAGTTTTGAAAAGAAAACTTTTCATAAAGTACGTCCAACCGTCCAACCGTCCAACAATAAAAAACATTTTAAAAAGTAAAAGCCTGTAGGATAGTAGTATATGTATTTTATAAAAGTATATATATATCCTACATCTTTGTTGTTTTGTAGGACGTTGTTGGACGTGTTGGATTTACATCCCTCTACTATCCAACATTGAAAATTTCGCTCTGTCCAACAAAAATGTGCTTTGTTGGACGTGTTGGACGTCCTCCAACATAAATTTTAGTTGGGTAAATTTGCATAACTAAATAGAAATCAGTAACTTTAGTTTTGATTCAACCTCCATGTTGGACGGTTGGACAGTTGGAAGTAAAAACGAATAAAAACTATTTCAAAAAAATAATAAGAGAAGAAGCCATGATTACTACCAGTATTCAAATTGAGCCCTACCTTGCAGAATATCTTCGCGGAAAGTTTAACAATGGTTCTGATGAGCCTTTCCGTATTCCCGACAATACGGACCTGTATCACATCATATGGACGTTGATGTCTAAAAGACGTTCGGATCAGTCACCCGTCGACAATGGCAATTTGACTTTTATCCTTCCTGAACGGCGTATAGGGAAAGATCCTTTAGTTTATAATTACCTCTCTTCAAGAGCAGCCAGGATCATAGAAATTGAAATACGTCGTATGTTTAATCGTGAACTTCATTCTGTAATGGATGAAAACGATCAGAACGGACATGAGTTTAACAATCTGGATATAGTTCATAATTTCCTGTGTTCTTATTGTATAGAGAGTATATCCGAGGATGCGCTTTTAAAGAATTTCTATCGGTGGCGTGAGAATATCCGTAAGAGGAAACGGCGTCGTGAATATAAAAAGAAGTTAAAAAACGGCTAAAAAATCACCGACCGGACTATGCGTTTTGTCCCAAAATGGCGGACTAAATGTCCTATGTATGGCGAACTTGTTGATTATAAATTAATTATATTGATTATGAAAGAACTGTCCATTATCATTTCAGTTACTCCGATTGCAAATATGAAGAAATCATCTTATACTTTCATTGCTGATCCGTTTGACTTTAGTTATACTATCGAAAAAACAAACGCAGGTAATTGCTTTAATTGTGATAAAGATATCACCATAGAATTACCGGATTCTGACATAGTACATGAATTTTCTACAACTCGTCGGGTAATTGTACATCTCCGTGATTCTTCCAATCGGATTATTAATCTCGGAACAACAGATATCCCGGCATTGGTAACTATAGTTCCGTACCTTAATACTGCAACTCTTAATATTGTGTGTAAGATGCTTCGTTCTCCTTTTATCCCGTAAAGAGCGGTTTACCGTCCTTCATAGCCTTCTGTTCATCCTCTATCTTCGCTGAAAAGATATTCAGATGAACAGAACTTATCTTCGCCAGCTTCTTCTTTCAAATAAACTTCTCATCACCGCAGAGGGTTATACCTCCGCGATGATGGAATGTTTTCCATTGATCTCGGCTGACCGTCCGTTACCGGGAGCATTTTTCTTTAACGAAGATCCTCCTACCTATCAAGAGCTTTCAAAACAAGCCTTATCTAAACTTCTTAAGAGCATTGAAGCTCATGCTGAAATTCAAAATATCAATATAACAGATGACTTCTCTTCTGAAGAGTTACCTGAAGGCAGTATAGCTTATCATCGTATTTGGGGAATTGTAACCTCTTCATCTTGTTGGTATTTCTCAAGCAAACAATTTGAACAGGATCTGATAGTTGCCGAATCCAATCCGGCCATTGCTGCCCATTTCTTACATATTAATACGCCGGGTGGTGAAGCCTGGTACCTTGACCGGCTATCTGAAACAATAAGTTCCCTTAAAAAGCCAATCGAAGTATTGATCGAGCGATGTTGTGCTTCTGCCGGATATTATATCGCATGTCACGGTACCAAAATCAATGCACTTACTCAGAATGATTCCATTGGTTGTATAGGCACTATGACGGATTACTGGGATTTCTCATCCTATTATGAAAGTCTTGGAGTTAAACACATTACAGCCAAATCCAACTATTCCGATCTGAAGAATAAAAAATATGAAGACCTGCGTGCCGGTAATAAGGAACAGTATATCAGTGAAGAACTGGATCCACTTGCCGAACAGTTTATTTCCGAAGTGAAACGTTCCCGGACTAAACTGACTGAAACTGACCCCCCTGAAGATAATCCGATCTTCAGGGGAGAAACGTTCGATGCAACTCATTCTGTATCTAACGGTCTCATTGACAATATCCTCACTCTTCCTCAAGCTATTTCCGAAGCATACCGTCTCGGACAGGAATATCTCGACAATGAGGAACTCAAACAGCGTGCTCTCAGCTATGTATAATCAATAATTTCTTATCAGTATGAATGTAAAAGAAAAAATTCAAACCGTACTCCAAAAACTTAAACTCTTCGATAAAGCCAAGGCCAATACCTTGACTAATGAGGATTGGCAATCTATTGTCAACTCATACCAGCAGGAGTATAAGGTAACTCTTCAGGACGATATGGCGGCCGAACAAGCTGCACAGCAGAATCCTCTTGATCAGGACGCGTTAAACCAGGTACAAGCTATTCTTGCCGGAATTGTTTCAGGAGCTTCTACCAGTGAGGATCAAGAAAATTCTGACACTCAGCAAGAGAACCCGGAGACATCATCAGTACCGGCTACTCCTGAAACACTTGTTAAATTGACTCAGACCGTCAGTGACCTTGTTACCACCATGAAAAGTCAGGCCGCTGCAGATATTCCTTTGTCTGAAGCTCGTGTTTCGACAGTTAGTTTCATCGGTCCGGCAAGTACTTCTAAGTATCTTTTCGGTGTTGAAAATTCTATGTTCTCCATGGATTATCGTTGGAATAAGATTACCGCTAATCCTCGCTCGGCATCCAGCCTCGATGATGCTGACGAAGAAACAGATGGAGTCACTTTCCGAAAACTGGCTGTTGCCTATTCACGTTCTTTACAGAAACGTTACAACTATCTGCATGCCAATAGTATGCTTGACCCTAAACGTCTTGCTGCCGGTGAGTTTGTTACAAACTATGAAGGGGTCAATAATGCAGGTGTAGGAAATCAGCATGTAGTTCTTCGTCAGGATTATCTGATAGCCCGTGTATTGTCTAAACGCGATCTTACACAGTACTTCCCCGTAAGATATGGCATTCAAGATCATGACCTTGTTTTCAACGCTTTCTTCTCTGAGGTTTCCCAGGCTTATCAGGTTGGTGAGATTTGGAAAGGTGATATGAAAATCGAGAATGAGATGGGGCATGTGGACGATGCAATGATCAAGATAAAGTTCGGTCCCATGAAAGAACTCGAACGCATGTATATCGCCTATCTTAATAAAGAAGGATCCGATCCTATTAAGTGGTCCATGATCGAGTTCTGTATTCTCAATTCGCTTGAGACTGCTCAAGTTGAACAAAATAAACGTCGTATGCGCGGTATTTATGTGAAACCGAAATCTGGTGTTCCGGGAAGCTACTTAAACGCCGGTACCGGAATTCTGTACACCTTACTCCGCTATGTTCACGAGAATAAGCTGTTGTTGCATGATAATGAATCTTATCGTTCTTATACTTCAGCCGATATGCTTGAGTCCGTTCAGGAGTTTTGTTCCGATGTTGTTGCATCTTGTACGGAAGATATGGATCTGGACAAACATGTTCTTTACTTGAATAAGCTTCATCAACCTTGGTGGATTAAAAATGTTCGTGATTCGTATGGCAAAGACACTGATTTTACAGGTCCCGATGGCTATCTAAATACAGTTCCTGATACCTCCATCCGTATCATTTGGCTGCCATATCTGGGGCAACTGCCTTTCATGATGATGGACGTTCCTGGAAACCTTCAGTTTATTGAATATATTCCGGGTGAGATGTTTGCCATTAAAGCAAAGGAAGACATGGAACTTGTGAAAGCATGGTCCACTTGGAAAGAAGGTACGGCAGCTGCTTTCCTTGGACGTCGTTTTGATTCTTTTGAAAAAATGCAGGCAAACAATTATGAATGGCAGCAGATTTTTATGAATAAATTTTCTGTTGACTTGGCAGCTGATGCTACCACAGTCGATGCAAAGGCTGGCTTTTGGCAAATTACTGTCGAGAATACCAAAGAGACTGCCATAACCGATATCACCGGTGCAAAAAAAGGTGTCGCTTATGTTATTGAGTGTGGTAATACAACCAATGCCACCACAATCGCGAAATCTGAAAAGTTCAAAAATATCACTGAGGCATATACACCGACCAAAGTTGGCGATTATATAATGGTGATTCTCGATGACGAAGGAAACTTCCTCGAACTTGAACGTCAGGTAGGAGGCAATCGTAAGGTCAACGCAGCACTCCAACCGAATATTCCCGGCGTGCGATAGTACATTTTTCATGTGTGTTTTAATAAGTTAGTTGTTTGTGGGCGGGTTTTATGGCCCGCCCTTCTTTTTAAATGAAAATTTTATGAAAGCAAGAAAAATTTCCAATCCTTATAAAAAGGGTAACGAGTACGCTCGTAAAGTGTCTGTCAGGTTCTTCCTCTCATTGATGATGCTCCTGGCTATCGTCTTTGTTGTTGGCATGTTTATGGACCCGGACTCATTTTTATGTATCTCCGGTTTTGGTGGTACATCATTGGCTACTATGATGATCATCGGTGATGTCAGTGATGTTTCGGATCGCCAGACGCATGGTTCTAATATTGCATATAAAGTGTATCTGATTGAACTTTCCCAGATTAACCCTGATGTGAAGTTTCCCAAAAAGAATGCCAATCGCGAAGTTGGTACCATTCCGATGAAAGCCGGTGAGTATATGAAGTACTTCGAAGCCCATGATATACCTACATATACAGCTACTGGAGAGAAAGGGGATATTACCACATCCGGAGAAAACAACTTTGTAATCATTATGGGAGGTATGCGAGATCAGCTGCTCAACTTTATCGAAGAACATGCTGGTGGTAAGTTTATAGTCTTGTTCAAAGAAGTAGGAGAGGAGCAGTGGTACATTATCGGTGAGTACGACCGGCCAATGATTCTGCAATCGTTTGAAGCAAAGAATGATAAAGATGGGCGTTACGTCACCTTTACCTTCAAGCGTACCTCTATTGATCAATATTGTAAATATACCGGTGCCATCGTTCGTACTCCGGCAGCAAAACATACGGCTTCAGCCACTACACTTGCCATCAAGCCAGAAAGCAACCGATATGAAATCCCGGATGGCACTGCCGCCACCTATGCTATTTCCGCAGTGTCCGGAATTACAGCAAATGACAAAGGTCGTTATATAACTCTTGAAGGTACCGGTACTGACAAAGCTGCTACAATTGCTGATGGAGCATCATTCGTTCTTGAAGATGGAGCTACATGGACCGCCCGTGTAGGATCCGCGATTACATTCCGGATTATGGATACTACTACTCTCGTCGAGGTTCCTGGAACCCGTATTCAGACAGCATAGTTTATTTATTCATAGAGCAGAGAAATCTGCTCTTAATACTTACTAAAATGTACTCATTCAAAGAAAAGCAAAAACATTTTTCTGAACTTCAGAATCCGGATGCAGCTTCTTTAGACTTAAAACTTTTAACTCAGAAGAATCCATTACATCCTCTTTTGAGAAAGTTTTCGAGAAGTCCGCAACGTTATGCTAACGAGATCTTGTACCAATTACTCGATGTTGCAGAGCGGGATGAGATTCGTAACAATCGCCGTCCACCTGTTTCCAAATCCAATGTAGTTAATGGCTCTCAGTCCTCCAAAAAGGAGACTAAAATACTTCTCATTGAGAAGTCTGAAAAGGTTGAAAATGTAACTCCTGAATCTTCTGATCCGGATCAGCAAGATAAGATATCTGATGTAACCGATCAAATAGTAGAAACCGAAGAACGTGCAGAGGAAGCAGAACTTCGTGTAGAGGAAGCTGAAGAGCGTGTAGAGGAAGCTGAACAACGTGCAGAAGAAGCCGAAGAACGTGTAGAGGAAGCTGAAGAACGTGCAGAGGAAGCCGAAGAACGTGTAGAGGAAGCCGAAGAGCGTGCGGATAACGCTGAAGCTGAGCTTGAACAAGAGAAAAAAAAAGCAGCCACTACTTCAAAACCGGTTTCAAATCCGAAAGTAAAGTCCAAAAGTGGGAAGAGTACCCCAAAATCGACTGGGACAACCTCTCCGACCCGCAAGTCCAGACAGCCACGATCATCTACAACGACCGGATCATAACTTGGAAACAAATGAAGCAGCTCGACGAACAGCTGGATAAGAAACCGACTACACAGGCAGTTATTGATATGGCCGAACTACGTATTCGTAATCTTCTGGCGTTTGAAGAGCTGCAGTCGTTCAACGATACTGGGAAGTTCCGTTACAAGCATCCGTTCATAACCCACCAGTCGGAGAGAGCACAACTGGAGGAGCTGTTACGGAAAGATCCGCAAGAGTTTCTGCGGCGTCATAAAAATATACTCGACAACATCCGCAGATACGAATCCTACCTGAAACGGGCCGACCGTGACAGTCGGCGCACTCAAGACAAAGAAAACCTTCGTCGTCATCGTGAGCGAGAAGCCATTTTCAAAGCAATTCTCGAATCAACAACAAATAAAAATTAATCATGGAAAAGCTAATAGAAGTATTTAATTTGGGTGGTTTGCCAACTGCCCCGCTGGATTCATTCTTAGAGCTTCAGGAAGATTTCAAGAAGTCGGATCCTGATAAATTATCGAAGCTGCAGATGCTCATCATCACTCGTGGTTTCAAGTATGCATTTAAAGCTTGGAAGGACCCGGACGGAAAACTCTGGATCATCGATGCCCATCAACGTCGAAAGGCACTACTTGCACTACGAAAATCCGGCTTTACCATCCCGGAGATTCCGTATGAGCCAATCTTTGCTTCGGACAAAAAAGAGGCTGTCGAGGAGATTGCAGCCTACAACTCTGAGTTTGCAACTAAGAACCCGGATACCTTACTCTTCAAAAAATACAATATCGATACCGACACTCTTTCTCGGTTCAATTTAGGTTATGAAGTGAAAGCAATGGATTTCGCTCAAATGACAACTCCACTATTCGGATCAGAGCACGAATCAACCGACATCCAGGAAGATGCTGTTGATTTTGTTGTCCCATCTGAAGAAGATACCAGAGCGGTTTTTGCTCAAAACGGAGATATATGGCTGCTTGGAAACAATCGTCTGATGTGTGGTGACTGTCGCTCTAAAACAGATGTCATCGCGTTGATGGATGGCCAACATGCAGATCTGATTGTCACAGACCCACCCTATAACGTCGCTTATGAAGGTGGTACCGAGGAAGAACTCACGATTCAGAATGATTCGATGGAGAATGACCTGTTCGCTACCTTCCTAAAGCAAGTTTTTTCTGTTATGTTTTCCATTTTGAAACCAGGTGGGTCTTATTATGTTTTCCATGCCGATAGCGAAGGTGAGAACTTTCGGAGCTCTCTCCGGAAAGCCGGGTTCAAAATAGCGCAATGCTGCATCTGGGTAAAGAACTCTATGGTCATGGGGCGGCAGGACTACCAATGGCAGCATGAACCCTGTCTCTATGGTTGGAAACCTGGTTCAGCCCACTATTGGAACTCCGACCGTAAACAGACTACTGTTTGGAACTTTGATAAGCCACAACGCAATGCGATACATCCGACAATGAAACCCATTGCTCTGATAGCCTATCCTATCTGCAATTCAACCGTATCAGGTCAGATCGTTGCAGACTTCTTTTCAGGATCCGGTTCAACTCTGATGGCTTGTCAGCAAACCGACCGTATATGTCGCGCGATGGAGATCGATCCTCGATACGTTTCTGGTACAGTTCTTAGGTACCGTGCAATGTTTCCGGAACAACCCATTCGCTTAATTCGTGATGATGTTTTAGTAAGTATTGAGGACACTTTAAAGTTAATATGTAATGGAGCATGCAACTCTTTTTAGTGGAATTGGTGCACCTGAATTGGCTGCATATTGGTTAGGCTGGAATAATTCATTTCATTGTGAAATAAATCCCTTTTGCCAGCAAGTTATTAAATATTGGTTCAATAAATCAGAATGTTATGAAGATATCACAAAAACAGATTTTAAAAAATGGAGAGGAAAAATTGATGTGCTTACCGGAGGATTCCCTTGTCAGCCGTTTAGTGTTGCAGGAAGAAGAAAAGGAGCGGAAGATAACCGCTACCTCTGGCCGGAGTTTAAACGTGTTATACGGGAAGTCCAACCACGTTGGATTGTTGGTGAAAATGTTGCTGGGATCATCTCAATGGTACAGCCCATCAAAGAGATTGACTTGGAAGTATCGCAATTTGAACAGCCGCCGTCTGGTACGACAAGTCTGTATGAGCAAGAATTCGTTATTGAAACAATCTGCAGTGATCTTGAAAGTGAAGGATATACCGTCCAACCGATTGTTATACCAGCTTGTGCCATCGGTGCGCCCCATCGAAGAGACCGTGTTTGGTTCGTTGCCCATCGGAACAGTACCAGATTTCAAAAAGTGCAGACTAAACGACGAGAAACAGGAACAGTTGAAGACAAATTATCAGATGCTTCCAACTCCGCAAGCTGCAGACAGTTCAATTGGTGCAGTGATTGGACGCAACGATCATTTTGTTTTAACAAGGAATGGAACACTACGGAAAGTCAATCAAAATGGTCAGAGTGGCAGTGTAGGGCTTGCAAGGATGTTCAATCTGATGTGTACTCCAACAGCGACAGATTGGAAGGGGGGATCTCAAAGAAGGCAAAAGAAATTCCAATATTCGAGTTTGAGAAACGAAGTGCATGCGGATTATGGTACTGGAAAGACTTCCCAACTCAATCCCCTGTTTGTGGAAGAGATGATGGGATTTCCGACAGGCTGGATTTTGAGACCGTTTTTAAAGGAGTCAGCTATACCAAAAGAAGTTCAACATATAATAGATGGAGAACCGAGGCTATAAAAGCTTATGGAAATGCAATGGTACCTCAAGTGATTTATCAGATTTATAAATATATAAATGATATTGAAAGCCGATTCTATGAAAGATGATCTGACACCCGCTTCTGACGTTGATAAAGCCATTCTGATTGGTGACGAATATATATCCCAAGTGCGCACGTTTGGCGCACTTGGATACTCTGCAGATCGCATCTGTAACCTTCTGGGTTTACGTGGGAGTGAGAAGACTGCTCTTTGTATCCGGATCTCTTTGCCGGGAGATGTCTACAACGATGCTTACAGTAATGGACGTGCCCTGGGTGAATACAATATCGATGCAGAACTTGCCAAACGAGCTGAAGCAGGAGAGATTGATGCTATTACCACCTTGGAAACCCGTAAAAATGAACGTATAGAACTTGAACTTCGAAAGAATTTATTCGGCGTATGACACAACTTGACATACTTGATAAGATACATCCAGACATGATATCAGCTTTCCTGGTTTCAGGAAAAAGCGATGGTATACCGGCTGATGTGCAGTTCTTCCTCAAGCAACTGCAATGGGCTGCTGAAATATACGAATACGAACGGAACATTACCCGTGCTGCCAAATTGTTAAAGCAGCGTATTAATGCCTTACAGCATCTTAATCTTGATGAACGTACCTGTAAAGCACGTATATATGCTGCCATCAACTACTTTTCGATTGATAATAATGTATCCATCAAAGTATGGGAGTCAAACTACGCGGATAAATACGAGGACCTGGCTAAACTCTCCGCTGTTCGTGGTGATTACAAAACACAGAAACAGTGCTATGATGCTGCAGCCGAGTGTCGTCGTCGGGCATCGGAGATCGCTGAAGCTGATCGTGATCTTGGTGTTGTATTCTTGATTTCTCCGGATATTACTCCGGAGGAACTCGGGTATTCTAAGAAGTCATTGAAAGAGATCGCGTCCAAGCATAACGCGGGTTTCTACTTGAACTTGATTGATAAGCTTCCCATTGAGAAAGAAGAGAAAAAACGCCTCTTACGTGATGCTGACATTCAAGAGGCTGAGTTTGAAGAAGTAAACGAAGAATAGTCATGTCGATAGAACTTTATTCCCAATCTCAAATGAAGCTTTCTGCAGGCTGTGATACCTTTGATGCCACTACCTGTTTTGAAAGTTATTACATGAACTCCATGCAGATTCAGGTGAATGTCCTGGATCCTAACAATATCTTTGTTGAAGGTGCCCGTGCTGTCGGTAAAACCGAAGGAGTAATGGGACCGCGTATTATCCGGGTAGCAAACGATATGCCTGGAGAACTTTCATTCCTGGTACACAAAACTTACATTGCCCTCATGACCAATGTATGGCCCAATATCCAAGCGTACTTTTCCCGCCCTGTCACCGTTGCCGGTCGCGTGCGTCCGATGTTGGAATATGGTATAGACTATGTGGTGGGAGAGACTAAAATACCTTCTCACTTTCGTCATCCACGTTACCCCATTGCTTACCCCAAACATAGTATCTTGTTTCGTGATGGTCATCATTTACAAATGGTGAGTTCTGATCAGCCGGAGTCAGTTGCCGGCCGTTCAGGTGTGCATGCTTTCATCGAAGAGATGAAGCACAACAAGGGTGAGAAGTTAAAGACGCGACTTTTTCCGTCACTTCGCGGATCTTCTGCCGAGATCCGTATGTCGCAATATTATCAGGGGGTAACAGGTGTTTCCGATACAGCTCGTGTGGATCTGGGCGAAGATGACTGGTTCGAAGAATATGAAAACAATATTGACCGGACACTTCTTGAGGAAATAGCTACAGTTTCTCTACATGTTAATGCAGCTATGTACAAGCGTTACAAGTTGTTTGCACAACAGAAACAAACGACGAATCCGGTTATACTCGAAACTATTCGTCTCGAACTTCAGAAAGTAGAGCGAACTCTTGCCTTATGGAAACCTCGTCTTGCTGACATGCGTCGCAATGCTACATTGTATGTGCGTGCCAGTTCATTTTGTAACAAAGATATATTAGGGCCTAAATTCTTTAAAACTCAACTTGATACGCTTGATATTGATGAATTTCTTACTTCTATCTGTGCTATTCGACATAAAGAAGTTGTAAATAAATTCTTCGCTAATTATAAAAAAGAGTTTCACCAATTTTCAGACAGTTATATTTATGAGTCTATCCTGAAGCTCGACCTCCGGGAACACTTTATTCTAACAGCCCGTTATTTGAAACATTATAATAAGCGTGATGAACTACTTGTTGGTTATGATCCCGGACACTTCTCCAGCCTGGTTGTTGGCCAAGAGAAAGACTATGGTTCAGAACTCAGGATACTGAAGGAGTTCTTCTGTTACTATCCGGATGAACAGCCCGAACTTGCCCGTCAGTTCTACGAGTTCTTTGGTCAGGATGCTGTCAATAAACATATCATTCTATATCCGGATCGCGCCGGCAACAAGAAGAAAGAGGATCTGGAAAAGATAACCACCGACTCCCGCATTCTCAAACGAGAGTTGGAGTCTTACGGCTTTACTGTTGAACTGATGAACGAAGGCCAGGCGACAGTTTACCACTGGCAACAGTTCAAACTCTTGCTTCTTGTATTTGGCAATCGCAGTAATGCATTACCCCGCGTTCTTATTGACGAAAACGAGTGTAAAAATTTGTGTAGTGCTATTATGTTATCCCCTCTTAAAAAAACGGATGGCCGTATTGAACTGGACAAAAACTCAGAAGTAAAAGTACCTCTTAAACTTCAAGCCGGGCTTACAACACAGATACCAAGTGCACTTATTTACTTACTTTTTGGACGTTACGGTGACCGTGTTCAAAGTGAATTATCATCAATCCCGATAGATTTACCGGATAATTTCTCTATAAATTAATTATTAATTCTATGAAAAGTTTGTCTTTATCCATAATAATAGCCCTGTTTGACATTGAGAAATATGCTAATCTATTGGAAACTAATCTAATTACGTTTCAAAAGTTTATTTCTTTTTTTTCGTCAGACTCCTATCTCCACGCCCCGCTGATAATTCGACGTGAGGTGCATCCCTCTTCTTTTTACAGGAAATATGAGGGAGTGCCTCTTCCGGTCCTTTTGGAGGTGGTCTCAAACAAGTATTTTCGAGCATGGAAACTACAATGACAGGACCGCATGCACTGCAATGGGCAAAAGAGATATCGAAACTTCCTGATGGATGTTTCACTATTGCATTCTTTCCTTACTCAAGACAAAAGGGAGAGGCATCTGCTAAGCTAACCATCCGGGAGGGGTGTAAGTTCCGGACTCAGTTGCCACATGAAAGGTTTTGTATCGATGGCGAGAACTTGTTCCTCTTCAGTGATGCTGGTGGAGAACCAAAGATGTGCTATAGGATCCTGATTCGATACATGGGTTTTCCACAGGACAATTTTAAACTTCATAAAATCGATTGGTTATGAGTGACGTGAAGATGCTGGGTGACTATGGTTGCTACATCGATGAAAGTAATGTGATATCGTTCCAGGTTGGTGATAATCCTCGTATAGGAATGGATGATCCTGGTTTTTCAGTGGAAGACTACAATTCGTTCCCTGATTTACAATGGCAGACGATTAACGGTTATCAAGTGTGTAGTCGTGGACACAATAACATGAAGTGTGAAGAGGTAGCTGCAGATCTTAAAAAGAACCGGTTGTTACCTCGCTTAATTACTAAGCAGATGAATATGTTGTATGGAAAGGGACCGGCAGTGTATAAAACAGTATTTACTGATGGTAAATTTAAGCGCGAATGGGTTGAGTGTCCGGAAATCATGAATTGGCTGGATTGTTGGAAAGATCGTGGACTTGAAAGTGACTATAAAGAAGTCGCAAAAGCTCTTATTAAAGACTTCTATTATTTTCGTGACTACTTTGTGAAGTGGAGATTTTCGGTCGGTAAAAACTTTGGAGCACTACCTGTTGCTGGTATTGAGACGATGGAGAACAGGCATTGTAGACTGGCCACAACAAAGAAAGATGCCGCTACTGATCTGGTATACTATCGTGACTTTCGTTTTATAGCTGTTGGGCGTTGGAATTATGGGATATCCAATTTTAAGATTTATCCGAAATTTAATTTGGCTGATGTAGATAACTATAAGTATGCAGCTATTTCGCATCACCGGGAAAAATCAGTAGATGAGTTTTATGGTGTTAATGAGACACACGAAGGTACCAAAGAATATATTAGAGGGTCTAATGCAACTGCACGATATATTAACTCCTTTTTGCGTAATAGCTTGGCCGCAAAGATACATATCATTATTCCTAATGCATGGATCAATGCAAAACGGACTCAAATTCAGAAGCTTTGTGATGAGAATAAAAAACGGAATAAAGACGGGGTGAAACTATATGTGTTTAATGGAATCGATATAGGTATTGAATTTAAAGAGTCTACACTGATTAAATATATCCAGTCCGAACTCCGTAAAATTTCACAATATCTTTCCGGAGCCGATAACCAAGGGAAGGCTTATGCAACAATCAGTTTTAAAAGTAGCGGTACTGATGAAGAACGCTGGAAAATCGAAACTGTAGACCTGAAGTACAAGGAATATATTGAATCGCTTATTACTTATGATAAGCGTGCTGATGAAGTGTTGCTATCGAGTGTGGGTCTCGACTCTTCTATTTCCAGTGTTGGGAAGGATGGTGTGATATCCAAGTCCGGATCGGATGCATATTATAATTATCTGATTTATCTGATGTCTCTTACTCCGGACGAAGAAATCTGTTGTGAACCTTTTAATTGGGCTATTCAAATAAACTTTCCTTTATTGTATAAAAAAGGGTATAGAATTGGTTTCTACCGGGAAATTCCAAGTCGCCAGGAAGAAGTTAAACCGAACGAACGATTAAATCAGCAAGAGTCATGATTATATTAGAAGAGTTATTTAAAAATTTGACAGAATTTCGCCAGTATGCACCTTATTCTGAAACGAATATCGAATTTAAGGACCTCAATAGCTCAGCATCGTCCGCCCGAAAGCAGATATGCATTATTATTTCTAAAAAGGTTTATGATATAATCGTTAAGAGGGAAGGAGAGATACATGATGCTTTACTGACTGCAATGGCCAACTTAACGTTGGCAAAACAGTTGGTATTTGACGTTGTTAAGCAGCGCAAATCCGATATTGACATATACAAGTATGAAATGGAAGCGATGCGTCGGTCCTATATTGAAAACTATTTTAGCGGCATGGATACTTTGATTCAGCTACTTGATCAGGAAAAATTGGAAGAGTGGAGTGGATCCCGCTATTGTAGACTGCTTTCTTCTCTTCAGATACAGACTGCAGAGGACTTTGATTTTCTTTATTCAATTGATCTTTCCTATCTCTTTTTCTTCCGGATTATCCCACTCCAGAAAGAAGTACTTGACGAAGTTATGACCGGTTACTTCGAGCGTGTAGGTGATAATCAAGAGATAAAAGGCTTGCTGTTACATGCGCTTGCAAAGGCTACAGTTGCTCTTGCATTGCGTCGATTGGATATCCTTGAGTTTCCGGCAACAATACGTAATCTTTTTGATGATTCTAAAACTAACCGATCCGGAAAAGACGAACAGGAGCGTATGCTTATGCTTGCCAGTCAGTTAACCGACGAGGTACAGTCTTTATTGAGAAGTGTCGATCTCGTTTTATCTAATAATGATTCGGGGATAGTGGACACAGAAACTTCTTTTAATTCTCCGGACGATATAATCATAATGATGCCATGAAAGATACTATTGAATTTATGCTCCATGGGGATACCTATTTTATTCCTAATTCATGGGACCTCCTTACTCCGTTTTTATTTTCCGGTCTTGTACAAGATTTTAATCGGATGGTCAAAGGTGAACTTTCTCCGGCCATGGTGAGAGTAAACTATGTATGTAATGTTATGGGCTGGAAACCAAAGAAGATCAAAGACGAAGACTCTTTTCAGAATCTGGCTTTTCTTGCAGAGCAAGTAACATTCCCATTCGTTATCTTATATCCGGATAATGATTTGGCTCTAAAAGATATGGATCCTGAAACCAGAAAGCTTTGTAAAAAAATTCCTCCTGAGCGACTAACCAGTCTCCCCATCGCACGATATCTCTCACGTTTGGACTATCAATTTACCCTGGATAGCTGCTTTTGCAAACAACTTGTACCGGAGGTGATTGTGAATGACGAAATTTATCCTGCATATTCCATTGATACAAGTTTTAATGTTTTGACCTGTTCATTAACTGCGTTGCAATATATAGAGGCTCGTGCTTTAATGGGAAAGTCTGTAGATATGCTTCCACTTCTGGCTGCTATCTTATATTACCCAGGTACTTATTCTTCCGCAGGTGCTCATCGGTTAGCTTCGGAGTTTGCCAACTTGACAGAATATGAACTTCAGGCAATAGCTTTCAATTTTCAGGCTTTTAATAATTATCTGTTTTCTCAAACAGAGTTTCGGTTACTCACAGCATCGAAAGAAGGTAAGAATAGTACTATTAGTACCGGTGCTCTTGAATCTCTTTATAACTTGAGCAATGATGGACTTGGGGATATTACAGTCATCGAGCAGATGAATGTTATCAAGTACCTGACTATTCTCCGGAAGAAGATTATTGAAACTGTCCGTAGCATGAGTTCTATGAAAATGGAGAAAGTTGATATTGAGAAAGAAACAGGATTGCCTATTCACATCATTAACCAGATATTATGATACTTGATTTATTCTCTTATTTCGCAAAGTTCCCCTCTAAATCGGGGGTACTTTCCATATTTACTAATGGTAGTAGTACTTATGCTCAGTATTCTGAACTGCACAATGTAATAACGAACCTTCCGGAACCTTTAGTTCCTGCGATTCAATCATACGTTTTTGGGCAATCATTTGAATCAGTCAAAGCACGTATCGATAACTTAACAGGTACTTATCTTTTTATCGATTACGGTGAGTTTTCTTCCAAGAGCGATTACCGGAATTCTATCGAAGATTCTCAAAAGTTGGCGGCTACTGTTGCAATGAAGCTATCGGATACTTCGGATCTTGTTGAAGAAGCCATCGCTTCTGCCATCTGTCTGAATTTGCTGAATACCTTGCGTGCCCATCTTCTATATGACGCCGAATGTGGCAAGATCTCTTGGCTTAGCCGTTCAACTATAAAGAATCACGATATCATTCCTTTTGTAGCGAAAGAATTGAAGTCGATCGGATGGACTATGATGTTCGAAGCCAACGCTGCCGATCTGTTCAATGTAAAGGAGCGAATGGCATCTTTTTAAGTCTGAATTTGCGGTATGGTTGATATATAGAATTAGAAGCAAGTAACATTCATTTAATATTTCCAGGTTTAAATGTTAAATATCAGATTAATAACAAAAATATTATTGCCGGATTTTTATATCAATAATATTTTTGTTATTTTTGTATCGTCATTAAGACAAGAGCTCTTATGAATAATGACGAAGAGCTAAAGGCTCGGATAGAAGAATTAGAGCAAGACCTCATCTTCTATCTCCGCAAGTATCACGAATTGACCCCTCGGGGAAAATGGATGAAAGCGGTGTTGGACAAGGAGATTAAGTCGATTGAGGAAGAAATCAAACGGCTGAGTCAACTTCTCTGACAGAAGGGTTTCCGCTCCCAAAGGCCAAGGGAGCGGATTCCTTTTTCACTTACAGTAGAATCTTTAAACAGTAGCAGCGTATGGATAAGGTAAAGCGTTTTTTTGAATTGAAGGAACTTTGGAAAAAAAGTCCTGAAAATGAACGTACGGAGATTGATAGCCAGCTTACCGACCTGATGGAAAGTTTAGATGATGCGGAACAGGAAGCTTTGAACGCCGCGATATCCAATGATTTTAGCCGGATGAAAGAAGAGGTGAAAGATATTCGCCGTACAATTACCATTCGTAGGCAATTAGCCCCGGTGTTACCCTTTCTTTCTGTATCTTATTTGGCAAAGACATACTTTGGCAAAAGTACTTCGTGGTTTTATCAGCGGCTCAATGGGAATCTGGTAAACGGTAAGCCTGCCAGTTTCACTCTTGAAGAACTCAATACACTATCTGTTGCTCTTTCCGAGTTGGGCGACATTATGATAGATACTTCTCGGTCTATCGCGAGACCGTAAGTCTTGATGACAACTTGAGAAGGGTTCTGGAAACAGGACCCTTTTTTTATGCTGTTATTTGCGAATACAGACATTTTAATGTTAAATATGTGTTAGTAGCATAGTATAACTATTTGATAATCAAATTATTGTATTGTATTTGTGCTGTATTTATTAAATAATTAATTAAAACAATTAACATTATGGAAACAAAAATCTGTATTTTTAAAGAGAATCCGATCACTTTTGTATTGGATAAGAACAATGGTATGATGGTTAATGCAACAGAAATGGCGAAGCCATTTGGCCGGAAAGTAGAAGCGTTTATGAGAAATGAAGGTACAATTTCATTTGTTAATGAAGCTTTAAAAAGCGAGAATTCTCGCTTTTTAAAGCTTTTTTCACAGTCTGATTTATATTACTCAAGTCAGAATACAGGAACCTGGATGCATCGTGTTTTGGCATTAAAGTTTGCAGCTTGGTTAAATCCGGCTTTTGAGATCTGGGTATATTCCACTATTGAACGAATCCTTTTTGGAAAGCATGCGCAACGTGAAGAATCCAAATATTTTCTTCATATTTGGATGCTAATAAAAAAACATGTTATTAGCTTCTCATAATTGTGTAATCCGTAAACAGTTGGATTCCGGGTGGTTTCGGTTGGCGCACGATATGAGAAGCTGTATTTATTCTGATGGATCAAAGCGATAAATTAGCAGATATTATTCTGCAGGCATTACATCATATTCCAGATTATTTATCTGTTCAAGACAATATTCTGAAACCTCTTAACATGGATATAACAGATAAGGAAATAATGTTGGTACGCAAGCGGCTTTCCATGCTTGACTTAATAGTGGAACAATATTCGGAATCACCTAAGTCATTAATAAAGATTACTCCTAAAGGATATCAAGCCATAGAATATTTTGGTACCTATGAAGCTTATAGTAAAGAACAGAAGAAAACGGCTTTGACCGAACGAAGAATACGATATTTAGAAGAAAAAAATATTGAGCTAAAGAATCTGAATATTATTGTAGGGGTGATTTCATTTATAATAGGCATCCTACTATCAAGCCCACTAAAAAGCATGTTGAGACAATGGTTAGAGTCCGAATGATAGAATTCTTTAATAGTAAGAAGTCATTGGATAATTCATTGATTTCTTTTTCTAACTGGATTAATTTGGATTCATCTTTCATAACTTATTGATTTTGATACAAAAATACGAATAATATTAAATAACTTGATCTAATGGATAAATTGTTTCCATAAATTCAATATAAAAAGTTTGGTGTTTTCAAATATTTTCTTCATATTCGGATGCCCAAAATAAATTAACCTGAATCTTCTGTCAGCGTGTAATCTTTATTAATAGGATTCTGGAGTAATTACCAGTGGGCGCACGCTGACAGAAGATTTTTTTATATTATACTATGGATTTTAAAGATAGCATTAAACAATTGTCAGACAGAGTGTTGAAACTTAAAGACAATATCCTTACGGAAGAAGCTACTAAAAATGCATTTATCATGCCTTTTATTAATGTACTTGGTTATGACGTTTTTAACCCTTTAGAAGTTGTTCCTGAAATGACTTGTGATATCGCTATGAAAAAGGGTGAAAAGATAGATTATGCCATTATGAAAGATGGGGATCCAATTCTTCTTATTGAATGTAAACACTGGGCGCAAGATCTCAATTTACATGACAATCAGCTAATAAGGTATTTTAATGTATCAAAAGCTAAATTTGGATTACTTACTAATGGTATTATTTATAAATTTTATACAGACTTGATGGAACCTAATAAAATGGATGAAAAACCATTTTTGGAGGTAGATGTTACGGATTTAAAAGATAATCAAATTGAAGAATTAAAGAAGTTTCATAAGTCATATTTTGACATTGAAAATGTTTTGAGTTCTGCCAGTGAATTGAAATATACGGGGGAACTCAAGGGAATTATTGCAAAAGAATTTGTAAATCCTTCTCCTGAATTTGTGAAATTCTTTGCAAAGCAAGTTTATGATGGTGTTATAACAGCTAAACTGCTTGATCAATTTACCTCATTGACCAAACGGTCTATTAGTACTTACGTTAGTGATCTTATTTCAGAAAGGCTCAAGTCTGCATTAAAAACAGAAGATATTGCTGAGAAAAGAGATTTGGGTGAAGAGATGCAAGTAACTTCTATTGTTGAAGAGGAAAAAGATAATAAAATAGTGACTACAGAAGAGGAGATTGAGAGTTATTTGATAATAAAGTCTATTCTTCGCCCTTATATTGACATTTCAAGAATTGTATATAGGGATGCACAAACATACTTTGCCATACTGTTGGATGACAATAATCGAAAACCTATTTGTCGTATGTATTTTAATAGTATTTCAAAAAAGTATATCTCTACATTTGATGAAAATAAAAAAGAGACAAAACATGAAATCGCTTCGCTAAATGATATATATAATTTCTCTAAAGAATTGGTTGATGTGATTAATGTATATGATGGAAAATAAATTTCTTAAAAGGAACTTAAAAAAAAGCTTTTGTTTTATTTTTTAAAATATTATTCCCATATTTGCAGAGTCAAAAGTTACATCGTCATTAGTTGACGTCGTGAGCAACGAATAATGCTCAATATGAATTTGGGCTTTTTTTATGCCCATACATCGTCTTCCTAATATTAGGAAAACGATTCGAAATACATAACGATATGGCGGCTGCCTTTCCCAACATTTATTATACGCTCCGGCGGACTAATGATGTGACTTTTGACGAAGCGGGAGATGGCAGCCGTTTTTCTGCCTAAATGTCAAAAGTCACATCATTATGAAAAAACAAATCCGATCTGCCCAAGTTCCGGCAGCCAAACTTCGGAACTATTTCACTGAGTTATCCTCCATGCTCGTGTCAGGTGAATCATTCCATGTCCGTCACTCTAATGACGGTACTACTTCCATTCGTCTTGCTCGTGGTCAGTATTTAATTATTTCCGTACGGAAAGGAGGCCAATCATGACTACTAATATTAATGGAGCTTTTATTACCGATGAAGCGGTTGAAACCATTAAGTTTCTACAACAGGAAGATTATGTTGATCAAACTCTAAATCAAATTAATGAGGTTATAGATATCGTTATTGATGAAGATATTCCGGCTGTGTTAGAATCAGATAAGGATTGTCTACGTATTGTGCGTAATCTTCGTTATCTTGCACAACATATATCATCATTTAAAAGACCTGATAACCATGAATGATAATCAAGAACAGAAAATCACCGATGTCAGCATCTATATTGCTGGATTACAAGCTACGTATCGTCCTGCACCTGATGCCCGGCATACTACCCATTGGTTCTCCACCGATGAAGTCTATACTGCCATTAAGAATCTGGATCCTTCGGCCTCTATTACTAAAGAGCAAGTCTTTCGGGCTATGATCGATGCCGGTTTTAAGTTCCAAAATCGTCCCGGTGCATCCGGATGCGATTTCCGCTGGATGCTTCAGGAACGTAATCAATAATAAAGGTCCGGGAACTACCTTCGTTTAATCCGTTACACAAAAGATTGGCCGGTAGTTCCCGGCTTTTTTTGTGTCCTTTTCCCTCTATTTTTCCCTCGCTACATTCGCTGAAAATAAGTTTAGCGAATCATGATCACAGAAGACTTAATCAGAAAAAGATTTGTCCACGATACTATTTCTCAAGGAATTAATCAAATCTATCAAACTCAAGAAAGTGTAGTTAGTACCTATCTGCATACACGTTCTGGCAACTTATTGGCACATCTGCAGCGACGTCCGTTTTCCTCCCATGTTTCAGGCGCTAAAGCAGAGTATTTTATGCGCATTTTCCCCTATCTGCGATATTTGGACATCTCTTACAGAAAGCGTAATGATCGCATCTCCCGTCATATCCGTAGCAATCTCCCTCTCTATAATAGAACGGTTTGGGGAGTTCTCTATCATGTAACCTTCCCGGAACTTCGATATGGTTTCAATGATGAAATCCGGAATTCTATCCGTAAAGAACTCGAACAGGCACTCCAATATGAACAATCGCAAAATTGGTAATAGAATATGGCTCAAAAAAAACATCTATCCGAGGACGAAATCAAAGTCATTATATCAGCTGAGACTGCTGAAGCTCAACAGGAAATTCATGCTCTTACGAAAGAAACAAAGGATCTCAAGAAAGAAGAAAATGCACGTCGTAAGGCTATGGTCGATCTTGAGTCACAGGGAAAAAAGAACTCCAAAGCGTATAAGAACCTTGAAAAGGAGGTTAAAGAGTATTCTAATCGGATATCCGAAAATACTGATAAGGTCCGTAAGCTTACTCGTCAACTTGATGTCAACGCCATGTCAATACGTCAGTTAAAGAAACTTGCAAAGGAGCTTACAGGAGAACTTGAAGATATGTCCGAGGCTGCAAATCCGGAAGAATATGCAGCATTGAGTAATCAACTCCGTTCAGTTCGGATGCGGATGGATGATCTTCGGAATAAAGGCAGAAATATTAGTGACGAATTTGGTTCGGCAGAGTCTATGCTTTCCAAATGGAAAATGGCAGCAAAGGCATTTATTGCTGTAAAACTTGTCGGATACCTCACTCAACTGAATTCAGCCGTTTATCGTACCCGTAAAGAGTTTGCAAAATACGAAGCCGTTTTACGCAATACTTTTCAGTCACAGGAGAAGGCTACTCAGGCAATGAAGATGCTCCAGCAATTGGCTGCTGATACTCCCGCTTCACTTAAGGAATGGACCGAGGCCTATATAAAACTCGTTAATCGTGGTTTAAAGCCCACATCTCAGGAACTTACTAACATGGGTGACTTAGCTACCTCTCAGGGTAAAAGTGTCGATCAGTTAATTGAAGCTATTCTTGATGCCATGACCGGAGAAAACGAGCGACTAAAGGAATTTGGTATTAAAGCAGCCAAAAGTGGTGAAACTACTAAGTTCACATTTCGTGGGGTGGCTACAGAAGTGAGAAATTCAGAACAAGCCATTAAGGATTACTTACTCTCATTAGGACAATTAGAGGGTGTAGCGGGTTCTATGACCGTGCAGATGCAAGAGTTGGAGGGTATGCAGTCTAACTTTGGCGATACGGTGGATTCCGTATTTAATAGGATTGGGAAAAAAATGGAACCTTTTTATAAAGGACTATTGCGTAGAGGGATCTCTTTCTTTTCTACAATTGATAAACTCTTTACTTCGCATACCGAAGTTTACGAGAGTCATCTGGAGCAGTTAGTTCAGTTGGAATCCACAGTACCACAATTGATGTCCCGTTATGAAGAATTGAGTTCAAAGACATCGCTTAATACTACCGAGCAGAAGGAGTTGGCCGGCGTCATATCTCAGATAACATCTTTAATTCCTGGAGCAGCATCTGCTTTTGATGATCTGGGAAATGCAATCGCTATTTCCGGAGAAAAAGTAGATGAATATTTAAAGAAGCAAAAAGCTCTCCTGAAATTTGAAAATGCTCAGGCCATATCTGAGTTAGAAAAGCAGATAGAAGAATATACGAAAAAACGTGATGAATTACAAAAACAATATAATCAGGGAGGTAAAGCTGTTTTTCAGAGCAATGGTATGTTTGGAGGCTACACTTCCTACATAGATAATAGGGAGGAGACTCTTAAACAGATAGAAACCGAACTTAAAAAATATATCACTCTTGTTACTGGTGCAGAAGAAAAACTAAAAAGAATAAATGGACAGACTTTAGAGGATGTCGTTCAACAACACAAAGACAAGGAAACAGCCCAGGAACGTTTTAATAATATGAATAAGTCCATGCTCTCCGCCTGGCTCAAGGACGAAAATAATGCTGCTGATCAATACCGTGAGATAGCTGAAGAAATCTACAAAAGCCGGTTTCCTGATAAACCGGCAGATCCGAAAGCTGCGCAAAAAGCTCAAGCTGCTGCCGAAAAAGAAAAGAAAGCCGTCCTCGATACTGAGAAGGCTGCTATTCAGTCCATGGAGGCTCTTCGCGAAGAAGATTTGCAAAATCAGCAGAAGTGGTACAACACCTCTGTCTATGCATTAAATGCCGATCTTTCTGAGAAGTTAATCACTAAGGAGCAACATGAGCTTCTCATGATCGAACTCGACAAGCAGAATGCAGAGAACCGCCTGAAGATAGAACAGGCATACTATCAGGATGCCCAGTCACTTGAACTCAAGAACGCTGACCTTAAAGAAGATCTTGTCCGTAAATCCAATCAACGTGTACTTGATTCCGAAAAATCGGCTAACGCTGCCCGTGCTGTGGAACAGGCTAAGCTAAACGATCTAATCAAAGATTTTAAATCGCAGTTCAAAGTCACTACGGTAGAAGAGGATTTTCAGGCGCAAATGTCGGTACTTGAGGCTGCTTACCAGGCCCGAAAGGAAATGGCTGAGAAGAACAATCTCGATACCACTGAACTCGATAGAGCCTATTACGCAGCCAAAGAACAACTCGAAGCGGATCATCAGGCCAAGATATTGGCTATCCGCAATCAGTATGGCCTTTCTACCCAGCAAGAACGGTTCGATGCCGAACTTTTACAACTGAAGACAGCGCGTGATCAGCAGCTACTCACCGAAGAAGAATATGAACAAGCTGTTCAGAATCTGAAACGTGATTCCTACAAAAAACAATTTGATTACTATTCTGGCCTTTTTTCTGGTGCTGTTCAGGCACTTCAACAAGCCGAGATGGACAATGTCGACGCCCAATATGACGCTGAGATCGAAGCAGCAAAGGGTAACTCCAAAGAGGTAGAGCGTCTTGAAAACGAAAAGGCACAGAAGAAACTCGACATTCAAAAAAAATATGCTGATGTCAATTTCGCCATCAAAACCTCTCAAATCATTGCCGATACTGCTGTTTCTATAATGAAGGCTTTTTCCGATCTCGGCCCTATAGCCGGTGCCGTTGCAGCTGCACTTATGGGGGTTACCGGTGCTGCCCAGATTGCGTCCGCCAATGCCGAGCGTAAAAAAGTCAAGAATATGACTCTTTCAGGAAGTTCCTCCTCTTCCAAAAGCGGTGCCCGTGTTGCTACTGGCCGTGAATCCGGAGGAAAGATTGACGTCAAACGTGCCCAGGATGGTAAGTTCTTTCCCAATGCCGATTACGATCCCGACGCTCGTGGTTTCATTGATCGTCCTACCGTCATAGTAGGAGAGGGGCCTTCGGGACACTCAAAAGAATGGGTGGCCTCCAATGCTGCTGTATCCAATCCTACCATTGCTCCCATTCTCGATATACTTGATAAGTCCCAACAGGCAGGTACTATCCGCACGCTCGATCTTAATCAGGTTATTCGTGCTCGCATGGCCGGTTACTCCTCAGGGGGTACTATCTCTAAGACTACCGTTTCTTCACCAGAACCCGTATCTTCGGATTCGGGAGTAACACTTACTCCCGAACTTATGCGGCGGTTTGCCAATGCCATCATTAATATTGATGAATATGGAATTCCCGCCTCCGTTTCTCTTACCGAGTTTGAACGTAAACAACAATTACGCGATCGTTCCCGTAATCTTGCGAAAAAATAGCCGTATGAAAATTATTAATACTCATTTCAATCAACCTTATCAGCTTTCTCCTGGTACACAGTTGGACGTTGAACGCCCCAATCTTTTTTTTAATGAATGGGGAGAGCAGACTTTCCCGGTCGATCTTCCTGATACTCCTATCAATAGAAAGATGGTTGGCTATGTCGATATGTTGGGAAATGTTTCAAAGCCTTCAACAGATATCAATTGTACCATTCAGGACGGATCTTATTTCATGTCCTGTCGCCAAGCCATCTTTTCTGCACAGAGGAAAAAAGGATTCAGCACTTCTTTTTATATCAATGAAGGTTCTTTTCTTTCTCGTCTGTCCGAAACTTCACTGGCCGATGTCTTTGGGGATGAAACCATTCCCGGAGTTACTACCGTTCAGCAAGGCATTGACTTTTGTCGTTCACTGCTTGACAACACGAACCCTAATTTTTCAGTCTTTCCTGTCTGGTTGGACTTGGATGGAGAACGTCGTATGGTTAATAAGGTAGATCGTTACAATGCCAATGGTAACTATTCACCCTCCGGAACCATTAATTTTTATAACGCCTTTCCGCGATCCGAAACGGTGAATGATTCGGTTGTTGCACTTTCTCCCGGATATTACATTACTCCTTTTCTTCGTTCATCCTACCTCTTACGGCGCATATTTTCATATTTTGGATACCAGTTACTTACTAACTTTTTGGATACCGTTCAACCCTTTAAAGACATGGTGTTAATCAACAATACCATAGACTCTTTAGTTAATGGTACCATCCTTCTTGCACATCTCATACCCAACTGTATGTGTAGTACTTTATTGAATGTCTATCGTAAGAAGTTTTGTTGTGAGTTTATCCCCGATGAAGCTAACCGCACGGTAACTATTGAGTTTTTTCGTGATATCGTTAAAGAATCTCCTTCTGTAGATCTCACTGGAGTATTGACTTCTGAACCTGTTATCGAGTTTTCCGGATACAAACAGATAAAGATTGCTTCTGAAAACAATGTTTCCCTTTACGATCTTTTTGATTCAACAGCTGAGATCTCTTCTAAATATCCTGAAGCTTCTCTTGATCAGAAATACGGTTGGTATACCAGGATCGGATATGGTGAATTTTCAGAAGTCACACAAATCGTTGCCGACTCCATCCAGCCTTATTATATCGGAGGCAACTTACCGGTTTTCGAAGTCAAAGTTCCGGACTGTGCATATTCCATGATTGCTGCTACCTACCGTTCCAGTTCCAGTTCGCAGCTTCCTCCGTTGGGAGAGAAACTGCCATGGCCGGTTCCCTATATTGGTGACGGTCGTACCTTGAATTCCACAATAGTTATTTCATCTTCTGATAGCGGTACCTCCGAAGATGATGGGAAAACCACGACTGCAGAAGATGAAGAACAGCCGCCAATGCTTGCATTTACTTATTTCGACACTATAACACACGGCACTAATCATACTGCTGATGGCCGTTGGGAGTATTCTTTACTCTATAATGGTGAGCATGGAATCTACGAACGGTTTTATAGAGATATGGACAACCTTCTCCGAAATTCTCTGCATCCCGTTAAAGCTGACCTGCTGTTGTCTTCTACTCAGAAAATGAATATTAAGTCACATTCTAAAGTTTACCTCTGTGGACAGGAACTTCTTATAAACAAACTCGTTTATAGTATTGGTGGTAAGGACGAACCTAAAGAATCAGAGTTTTTCACCACTTTACTTCACACTCCGGTTAAAGTTGCTCCTCCCGAATCCCAGCGCTTTCTCCGGAATCAAAAATACAAGTGGAAGGTTCAGCGTACCTCTTATAGCATTACGCAGGATGAGTTTAATGCTTCTCCTTCTAAGGTTGAAGGTCTTCGTAGTTCTATAGATCCCCTGCCAGCCATTTACCCCCTGCCACCTACCCAGTCACAGTATAACAGTGGAGGAAGTTACTTCCATCGCTCCTATGCTCGACATTCGATTGGGCGTGATGGAAGAGATTATTGGGAGAAAGTAGAATGGTCATTAACGCCTATATTATTCTCTGAAGAATAAAAGTTGTCCTTTTATTCCCATCTTCTTATTCCTACTTTCGTTTCAAAATAATAGCTATTGATATGACGATTCTTCAGCAACCAGATGCGTTATCTCTTTCCGGAAATATTAAAGATTTTCGCATTAGTACTTCCGGAAAAGTTTCATTCGTACTCCTGCAGGGAGATACTGAAATCTTGTCGCAAAGTTACGATCCCGGCCAGGATGGTCTTGTTAGTATAAGTTTGAAAGATATCATTCATTCATGTCTCTCTTTTCAGCTTCAGGAGTCGTCTCTGGTCTATCTGCAACCTACGCTTGCCGATACGTTTACTGCCCGTTTTTCTGATGAGTATGTTGTCAATCCCGATGTTTCCGGAGATCCGGTTTATACTGATATCACTTTTCGCGCTGTTCGTGCAGGTATAGATCGTTTTGCCGATACAGCAACAAATTTTCTTACTCAGAACTTTCTTACTTGGCAACCTACTGTTAAGCCGGTTACTTATTATTCACCGGAGTTTCTTACCTATTATGCAGTTGTTCCCTGCATCGTGAAGTTACGTGCATACTTTACCGATGACTCCGGATCCGTCATTACTCAGAAAGATATTACTCTTTCTGATTTCGAAGCCGGAAAAGCATATACCATTCCCCTGCAATATGCTTCCATTGCGGGGAGACTCGACAATGAACTTCCTGGTTATTATGACGTATGGATTGAAAATACAGAAGGTGTTCGTCTTACCTATATACAGAGATATTATGCCTCCGATATGTTATCCGAGCAAGAGCAATGGATCCTATTCGAGAATTCTCTGGGAGGTATCGATACTTTCCGTGCGTATGGTTCATGTGATTTCACTGGCGAACATACCCATAACATAGCTGAGATAGAAAACACTTCATTGGAATATCGTGTTGATACCGAACGTAAATTTCAAAAAAATACAGGCCATCTTAATGTCCAGGAACGGCATTGGCTTCTTGACTTCTTTCCCTCTTTGACGAAATATATCTATACAGGATCTTATCTTCGTTCTATTGTTGTAATTGATAGTAATGTTACTTATACAGATCGTGATCTTCCCAGTAATTATACTTTTACTTATAAATACGCTGACGCACGTCCTTTTCTTAATATTCCACGGGCTAATCCTTCTGGAGATCTGATTATTACGGTTCCCGATGTTGGTTCTTTTACAGTGCCCCCTCGGCTTGTTGAATTTCCTCGCCTTCCACTTACCGAGGGGGTATTCTTTCCTGTACAGAATCCTTATTCTGAAAAATGGTGTACTACTACAGCTGGATCTTTAAGTGACTTTATTGCCGAACGTTTGGCTCACGATTACGGTGGTAGTGGTGGAATTGGACATCAACATAATAATATTGATCTTCTACAACTATTATCATTTGCAGAAGAATATCTTCTTGTGTCTGGTCGAAAAATAAAGTCCGGATATGCTGATGAGACCTATACCTTTAGTAAGAATACCTCACGTGAACTTATCACTTTTATAAAAGGTCTTATTTCTGAAAGCATAATAACTGCAGAGGATGGTATTCAGTTGGGTAAGAGTTTTGCCGGCGGTATAACCGGACATGGCGGTCTCTTTACCTCATCCGGCCATGGCGAACTCAGATCTTTGCGTGTCAATGAATGGTTTGAAACTTCTGAATTCAGGTACAACTATGTGGACGTCACCACCGGTGAGAAGTGGTCTGCTCCGGGAGGTGGCATTGTAGAATCAGTTGTAATGGATACCGATCCGGAAGGGAATGAATTGAATACCGGTGTGGTGACCTTGAAACTGGAAGCCGGCCAGATTGGCGCGGTCGCTTTCGATGATTTGGCCATGGGCATGTACCATTATGAGAGTGGTAATGCTACGGAGGATTACGATGATGGCAAGGGCAACCGCCGGTTCTCCGGGTTCACGACTGTGTTTTTCCGTATTACTGAGATTATAGAATCGGGACTCAACAACAAATTCCGTTTTGAGCTTCGTGGCGCTTCGGATAACTATCCCAATCCCGTGCCGCCTACCGCAATGATGCATTTCGTATGTTTTGGTAATGTGAGCAATAAGTCCCGTCAGTCAAGTATGTACCAGACACGCACATACACAAGGTATCTTAAGAATGTGGACTGGTGGGAATTCTCATTCGGTAACATCGCAATGCAGTTCGGGGACCTTTCCAACCTGTCCGTATTCGGTGCGGACATGACCGGGTATTCCGCTTATGTCGATAGCCTGTATTTTACCGGCAAGATAGAACAGTTGGAAAAGATCGTTGAAGATACGCTGGGTGATGGTGACTTGCGCATGGAACTCAAGAGAACCGGTATGGATATGATTGTAAACGGGCATATCGATACGGTCATTACCGCAAAAATTTTACGGTACTTCAAGAATATAACCTCTGAGGTGATAAAATGGGTCTGGACTCGTGAATCCGGAACGGAGCAGGTCGATATTGCTTCTGATGCGGACTGGAACGACCGTAATTCCCATATCAACATAAACGAGATACATATAGTCGACGGGGATATCCCTGAGACTTCCCGGTCGGTGAAATTTATCTGTGAGGCGACCTTGGGAAGTGTGAAGCTGAGAGAAGAATTAACTTTTTAAGAATATTTTATATGGTATCATTTTCAGTTAGAAGACACTATGACCCGTTATCCTCCTCCTTATCGATGATAACACAAGAGGGTTCGACAGTCCAGAATTATGATGTGTACAACAAGGAGTACATTCCTGACCGGCGTATCCGTCCCACGGCCATTTTGCCGGAATGCCGTATTTCAGATCCGGCTGAAATATTGGAAGCCGGCGTAGTCAACCGGTATTTGACCGATATTATCTGGTATCAGGGTGAGATGAAGCCGGAGAATATCATTCTTGACACCGACAAGGATTTCAAGATTGACCGCAGTTCGAATACCAACAACCGTGGACGCATCACCGTTTACAAGAATGTCCCCTTCGGTGTTCCGTTGACCTTGAGCTTTTCCGCCACATTTGTGGATATGGTGGGTAACAATGTAAGGCGCAGGGCTTATTTCAACGGTTTTGTTTACCTTACCTCTTCGACCTTTGCCGATGCTCCGTTGACCTTCATACCTTTCTGTCCCCGTGGGGATACCTTCAATCCGTTGTCCGGCATGACCTGTCTGCCGTTATGCGGTGACTTGAAAGCCGGCAATGAGTTGATTCCGCAGGCACATTGGTGGTACAGGAAAACGGCATCCGGATTAAATCTTTTAGGCAGTGAATACGAAGGTTATAAATCCCGTGAAATAAAGATCCCGACCTCTGAGATCGGCAAGGATGCGCATTATGTATGCCGTATCAAGGATTGCCGTCATGATCTTGCCGATTTGCAAGAGACATACTTGCAGGAGGAACTCGACAAGATATCCGACTACCCCCGCAATCTGCTTGCCAAGCAGTATTTTCTCAATCTGAACGATGAGATCAAGCCCGGTGTCGTGACTGAGGGAGAAGATGCGGACGGGAAGTATATATGTATACCGAGTCCATCTGTGCTATATGCTTATGTAGGCAAAACTGAACAACGTGATTTATTCTCCGGGAAGATGTCTTTTAAAGAGAATACAGTATATAATCTACGCGTTGTGGGAAAACATGTTTCTGAAACAGAATCCCAATGGGGTTTTGCATTTATGATAGCGTACACAGATGGTACGATTTCGTATGCGAAATTTGGTGACAATGCTAATAAAAAAAGAGAGTTTGTTATTAAAAGTACTCCCAATAAAACGATATCACATATTTCAAGTACATATGGATTTGAAATTCCTTCTTACATCTACGGTATCCAGATCACCGAGGAATACAATTACAATTTGCTTGAAGGGGATACGGAAGAGGTGTTAGTTACTGCTGCTACGGGAAATTCAAATTCTTACAAAAAGATTAAAATATCGAAAGCTTTATCTGTGGGTAAAAAAATAACGGTTAAGGTTGATGGTATGGAAAATCTTGCAGGAGAAGCAACTGAATATTCAGTTAATTTAATGCAGGGTACTGAGATTATTACAACAGGTGAGAAATTAAAATCAAGTTATAAAACGCATGTTTTTACAATTAATGATAAATACGATCCTAATGGAGAACCTGCATACTTAATCCTTTATGCAGGTAAAACGTTAGAAACAGCCGGCAACTCTGTCAAGTACAATAGTGTTCAACTCATTGAAGGCGAATACGCATGGAATGTGCTTGGTGAGGATGTTGAGGAAGTTACTGTTGAAGCCGGGGAAAAAGAAAATGCAAGAAGTGGAATTCTGATACCAAACAAATTAACTGTCGGTGGGAAATACACGATTGCTGTTGATGATATTGTTAGTTTGAAAGGTGAGGAGACGGAATATACAGTTCTTGTTCGACAAAATAGAGAAAGTTCAATACCGATATCTGATACCATCAGTATTTCTCAAAATAAAAAAAATGCTATTATTACTATTAATGACCAGTACCAAGATGGGGATTATGAAACCATATTATATGTTTATGCCGGACAAGCTGGCTCGACTGCAGGCAACATAGTTCAGTTCAAGAATATCCGTCTTTTGCAAGGCGAGACAGCCCTTCCTTCTGCACCTTCATATACCCCTCACTTCATCCCATCCGCACCGGATATCGAAGTAGAGTCTGAGCGTATCACATTGCCTGAAGGTTACAGGCCTGATGGTGAACCTACCAATTACGAAGAGTATGATTACACCCTTACTACTGCATATCCGCCGGAAAAATGGAAGATATGCACACCTTATGGCAGTAGTGATGAAGGGCTTATCGACATACTTTCTGATGTACAACTCTTCCCTGCATGGGCTGAGATCAGAACCTCTGAAGGTGTCGTGGAGGATCCCGGGAAGTATTACTCGATGGATTGGGGTAACGGTAAGAAAGGAATCAATATACTTATGGACGCTTCTGAACTTTCTACCGACTTGTTGACTCTGAATCCTGTCTTATACAGGGGGCTGGAGTATGTGAAGTATGCCGTAAGTGGATGTTCGCTTCCCTCTGCTAATATGAACAAACTTGAAGAGTTCGTTGAAGGAAGCAGGATTGTTGTAGAAGTTCCACCCAACACTCCTACCAAGAGTGCTGTGGATATATATGTTATTAAAAATAATATAGGTTGCCGTGTTTCATATTTGGGGACGGGATTTGCAGATTTGTATATATATGCTTATGGTTTTAGAAAAAAGGCGAACATAAAGAATCTACAAAAAACAATACAATGTTTTGAGTTTGAAATAGGATCGACATTGGATGAATGTAAACTGAAAATTAATGGAATATCATATACAGGTAATTTTACCGAATATGAAGCTGGCGAGATATCTAATGTTGTTGTACAAAATTCTGCATTCACATCATTAATAGAAATTTATTCTCAGGAAAATGCACTCTTGCACAAATGGGATTTCGAAGGTGATACTGATGATGAAAGATTATCAGATAAAGCAGATACGGAAAATAAAATCAATTTTCGTAAAAGTGAAGGTTTTGAGTTTATCCCCGTATAACAAAAAATACAAAAATATGGCAAGATATATCTTGGTTTCCAAACAGAAAGCCTATGAGAAGGGCTTGATCGATTGTAATTCGGTTGTCCGCAGTAACGGGCATGAGGTCATATTGACCGAAGACGATGTCACCCGTCTGGGTGACCTGGATACGATTGTACCGGAACTGGGTGCAACTGTACTTACGGCCCGTGAGGCCTTAAAACTCCTTGAGAAAAAAGAATGGGAATAGTAATTTTAAAAATTAAATGATATGGAATTGATAACGTTGAGAGGCGGCCTTGTGCTTACCAAAGCGATTACGACTGGTACGAACTCTATGATTTTGGAAAGCGATGTCCCGTTGGAACAGGAAGTGGCCAACGGGGTATGGAAAACAGACTGGTCCAAAAACGGTCCGACAATCTGGCCTTCCGTACGCAACACGGCAATCAGGGACAATATTTATGATTTTAAAACCATCGAGTGGTTCTATGACGGGACTTTGATTTCAGCAGATGACGCCCGGTTTGACATAACCGGTACTACGCTGGTCGGCAGTGCTCAGCAGGTGAAATGCCTTAAGATAAAGGCCAATTTGGATATGGAGACTTCCAAGCGTATCACTTGCCGCCTTGTCACTGATATAAACGGGGTTGATGAAACGCTAAGTTCGGATACCGTTGTCTCAAAACGTGTTGTTTCTGCTGCCACCTATACGGGATACATTAAGGCGGAGAATGGAAATAACAGTATTAACAGTGACGGTAAAAACAACATCGTCCTGGAAGGCGTCTTGAAGTTGGGCGGTGACGAACTTGCCGCATCGGCCTTTACGATCGACTGGTATAAAGCCGTGATCACTGACGGGGATGGCGTAGACGATGGTATGACCTTGATTCCCGGTAAAGGGAACTCCAATCCCATTACGTTGGAAAAAGATGAGATCGGATTGTCTGAGGTCATCATTGCAGTGTTCAAAGTTTCAGGGAAAGAGGAGTTCAGGGCCAACTGTACGGTATTCGACCGCAGTGACCCTTATGAGATTTCCGTTGTCAATGTCCCTGATGTCCTGAGAAATGAGAGTGAGATGAAAACCACGCTTTCTGTTGTGGGAATCGATGGTACGCCTGTCACCGCGTTTAACCAGTTCGCTTTCCGCTTGCGTGAATATCAGGATGGCCCCACTATAAAGACACAGGAGAAGAGTGAGAAGAATTTCTTTATCACTGCGGCCAGCGATTTCCGTAAATATAGGAGGATCTGGTTGGAATATGAGATTTCACGTAACGCTTAGGAGATATGATTGAGACATTGCGTGGCGGATTGCCTTTGAGAAGAGTACAGGATCCTCCGGTTGTTTCCATACAGCCGGGTGAACGGGTATTTCATAGAAAGGCGGACGGGACTTATGAGCCGGCTACGATCACTTTGTCGGCCATCGTACAAAACATTGATAACCCGAAGTACCAATGGGGGCATATCCTGAATGGCAGTTTCCGGCCGTATTCCGTTGTCCTCAGCTCCATGACTATCACTCCTGCATATGCCGGGGTGATAGCTGTCCGGGTATCCGGTGATAATATCAATGATTATGTATATGCTTCCGAGACAATTAGCATAGTGGAGGATGGCGTGTCACCGGTGCAGTATGAAATTGATATCAAGCAACTGAACCGTAAAGTCGAAGTCATCTCTTGTGACAATCGCGGGAATCCAAAGATATACTATCGTGCTACTGCATATTTGTTCAGGATAACAGGGAACAAGAGAGAACCGTGTAGTAACTTTTATTGTACTGTTTCGTATTACAAAAACGGGGTAGTTTCCAAGTCAGAAGGAAGTTCCGAACATGTGGATAACTATACGTTTGCTGTCGATGGTGACTATGATGACATCTTGGTCGGATTTACCGATAGCTCGAATGTGGCAAAGGAAAGAAGCATATCGAAAGTCTATGACGGTTCAACGGGTAATCCGGGAAGCAATGGATACACCTACCGCAGTAGGGGTATGTTTACCATAGGAGAGACTTATATTTGGGATGATATGTACCGGGATGTTGTCTTTGCATGGTTCAATAACAAGCTGTACACTTTCCGTGTAAAAGAAAAGGGCATGTCTGTTATAGACCGTCCGACTTCTTCGAATGGGGATGTGAACTGGGATGTTGCAAACGATATGCGGTTTACTGCTACCGATCTATTGTTGGCGCAAGACGCGATAGTCAATGTTCTTGGTACTTCCAAGATTTTCATAGGCGAGCTTGACAAGACCGAAGGGTGGGAAATGACCAAAGGCGCAATCAAGCATACCGGTACGGGTCTTGAATTGACTAAGGGAGGAAAGTTGTCCTCTCCGAAAAACGGTATAACAATAGGTACAAAATCCGTTGAAGGCATGATTGACGATATTCATATCGGCGGTAGGAATTACGCTCACGGTACATCCGATGAATGGAGTGAGAGTGTTACATTGGAGGGTAGCACAAATCAGACATTTTCTTTGTATGACTGTTACCTTACCGACGTAAAGGCCGGGGATGTCGTATGTTTTTCCTTTAGCCTTGAATACAGCAATATAGTAAAGAACTCGAATCCCATATTCCAATTGCAGGCTCCGGGCAGTGATACAGGATGGGACAATGGTGGTATGGGCGCTAATATTCTTCCGTTTGTTCAGGCAGGTAGTGGTACTGTCCGTGTTGTTGCGTTCTATACCGTCACGGAATACCAGCTAAACAATAGGTACTGGCCGGTTGGCATCCGTTGCGACAACATGGCCGGAAGTGTCCGATACAAGAATTTCAAATTCGAGATAGGAACAAAGCCTACAGGCTGGTCGCTTGCTCCGGAGGATTATGTAGATACGGGGATTGACATTCAGAACCGGAAGATTACGTTAAAAGCTGATACTACTGTATTTCAGAATAATGCCGGTGAGGATATTGCAATCTTTGATGATGATGGCATTGTTGCTAAAAAGGTGGAAACGTCTATAGATGGCAGAAAAATAGTAATAGATCCCTCTACTTCATCCTTAAAAATGATTAGTTCAAAGGGAGATGTTGTTTTAGAGATCAATTTTGCTTCATGGTCTGATAATTATGATAATAAGTCTTATGGTTCTGATTTATTGATTAAATCAAAAAGAATATTAGTCCCATCTGGTAGTTCTGAAGCATTGAATTCTATTATTAAAATTAGCGATGATTCAGTTTCAATAGATTCCGAATACGGTGAATATGGTGTAACAGGATTAGTAAAAAGAAGTGTTGTAATTAATCCATATGGCATTACTTTCTATAAAAATGATAATTCTACAAAACATTATTCAAATGAATAACAAAAACCCGCCCTACTTTCCCAAGCAAGGCGGTGAAAAATAAATAAAAACAGATTATGCGTTAATCTGTCTGACGCAAATATAGTAATTAATTGTTGAAATAGAGAAAAATGCAAGCAAATGTTGAAGCAGTTGATAAGCTGTCTAAATCCGCAATTGAAATTGCCCAAGCCGCAGGAGATCTTGGGGCATTGAAAGTTATGTTCGGCTTTGCCGTCACCTTCACCGCGTTATTGCTAATCGTATTTGTTGCTCAAATAGTAAGCAATCAGAAAATGCTTAGGGCGATCAAGGAGACAAGTGACAAGACAGGACGGTACTTCAGTGACCTGAATAACAGGAGTGTTGGTAAAGAGGAAGCAAAGGCGATCACAAAAGAGACACTTGACCGAAGTTGTGCGCTCGTTAAGTACTATATATTGAAAATAAGGATGGAAAATCATCTGGTCAACAAGGAAGCTACCTTCAACAAGATACGACTGATGATTGACAATGATTTCAACGGGCAGAGAGCCTTTCTGGGGAAATTCTTGTATAAGGAAAAGCAACTCAGCTTCGTGGCCACATTGGAGGATAACCAGGCTATTTCAAATTTGATGACCGAACAGGTGTACCTTCCTACCGATAACTTCACCGTGTCTTTGATGAGTCAGGCTGTAGGCGTATATTTTGACGGATTGAAGTTAAGGCTATTGGGTAAGATAGATGAATTATAACCATTAATTAAAAGGAGATATAAAGATGAAAAAGAGAGTTATTGTATTGGCAATTGTCATTGCCGTAATCGTAGGTGTGATGCTGTACATGCATTATACTCCGTTTTGGGTGAATATTACTACCGTGGTTTCATTCGCGATAGGTGCTGTAGCCGGATGGGTTTCGAATGTGGTTTATCGTAGGTATTTCAAGAAAGAGGAGGAAAAGAAATGAAAGTATTAATTGACAACGGGCATGGTGAGAACACTCCGGGTAAGTGTTCACCTGACGGGAGATTAAGAGAGTGGGCGTATTCGCGTGAAATAGCCGATAAGGTAGTGTCCGGACTACGCAAACTTGGAATTGATGCAGAACGTATTGTAAAAGAAGATACGGACGTTCCCTTGTCTGAACGTTGCCGTAGGGTTAACGAATATAAAGCAAGTGAAGCAATCCTCATCTCCATCCATTGTAATGCAGCCGGTGGTGGTTCTACATGGATGCAGGCACGGGGTTGGGAAGCTTGGACCAGTATGGGACAAACGAAAGCTGATAAGTTGGCTACCTGTTTGTATGAAGCTGCAGAAAAGTATCTTCCGGGAATGAATATCCGGAAGGATATAACAGACGGTGATCCGGATAAAGAAAGTGGTTTCTATATATTGAAGCATACGAAGTGTCCGGCAGTACTCACCGAGAATCTGTTTCAAGACAACAGGACGGATGTGGACTTCCTACTTTCCGAAGCAGGTAAACGTGCCATTGTGGATTTGCATGTAAATGGAATTATCAATTACTTGTCTTTATGAAATCACTACCGTGGATATTAGTTGTATTGCTGGCAATAGTTTGTGTATCGGCTTGGTTTCGGCCACGTGAACCTTTGCCGGCAGAAATACGCTCCGAGACAAAAGTAAAGACCGTTGTAAGAGTTGATACGTTACTTATCTATGCGCCTATGGCTCCGCTATTGATCGTCCGGTTGACAGATACAATACATGTAGGTGATACTGTAGTTCAGCGTGAACAAGCTTATTATGAAGATAGCCTTTACAGGGCATGGGTATCCGGTTATCGGCCGAGATTGGATAGTATGCAGATATTCCCGAGGACAGTGTACCAAACGGTTACAAATGATATTTATCATACCATTACCCCGAAGAAAAAGCGTTGGGGATTGGGTTTACAGGCTGGATATGGTTATCCGGGTGGTTGGTATGTGGGTGCTGGGCTGAGTTGCAACTTATTTATGTGGTAATTGTTATAATAGTGTAGAAGCTTACTTGTAGCAACAAGTGGTAGCCTCGGTTCTTCGGAATCGGGGCTTTTAATTTGATTATTTTAAAGAATACTTTTTTAATATCCAAATAGTGATTATATTTGAAAACTGACAATATAATTCATTATTGAACTATCGGATTTTAATTTATGGTTAAAATAAAAAGATATGTAAAAGATTGGCTTGTTTGGGTAATTGTTATTTCTATATTGTCCATAATAGCTATTGTTTTTTTTTATTTTATTCAAACAGGTGGAAATTTTGAGGACAAAAAGACTAACTGGGGGGAGTTGGGAAGTTTATTAGGAGCGATTACCGGATTAATAGCTTTTGTTGGAGTTCTTTTTACGTTGAGACAGAATAAACAGCAATTTTTTAATAGTGAAGATAGGTCAGTTTTTTTTGAATTGCTTAGAATATTCATCTCATACCGGGATTCCCTAAGAGTGAGAAGACATAATTGGAAATACGACGATAAACAATGTCAATGGAAGATGACTTCATGCAATGAAATTTGTACGAATGAAAAAACTTACCAGCAGATTTGTTTTGAGTTGCACCATACATTTTATATGGAAATAAGAAGAGGGATTCCAGAGCATTTTTCCAAAGATGAGTTCAAAAGGAGAATTGTTCCTCAAAACATAACAATGGAACAATACCTATTGACGTATAGTAGTTTAGTTGTTGCTATCGATAATATTTATTCTGAATATAGTTGGAGCAAGTGTAGAGGAGTAAGCATTGTGAATCCAATACCTGCCAATGCTTATGATTACTTATGTCTGTGTACGATTAAAATTTATTTAGAACAGAGTAATCTCAAACCAATAGCTGAAGCCTGTACTAAAGCTGCCAATACTTGTTTTGCTCCATATAAAAATCAACTTGGTACATATTTTAGGAATGCTTACTATATTTTGGAAATGGCTTCGGAGTTCAACTCACCTAAAAATTATTCAAAGATATTTCGGGCACAACTATCAAAAGATGAACTAACTCTACTATTTTTCAATTCATTTAGTTCGCTATCAACTCCCAAGACACGAGAATTATACTTGAGTGCTGATCTATTCAATAACCTTGAATTAAAAGATATACGATTGCGGGAGGGGATAAATGATGAGTCTGTATCCCGTATGGAGTATCTAAACTTTCCATCCATTTTGTCTCAAACTGTGGTTGAAAATGAATATGTTTCCTGTGACCTTCTAAAGAAACTATACAATTCGGTTCAGATAGAAAACAATTAGAATGTTATAAAGCAGATTTAAAGGGAGGGCTGAACTTTCCTTTCATTATTACAAAAAATATGTTTCACACAGGCAATTTAATGGGGAAGTATAACAGAAGGTATATTTTTAGTTTATAAATGGTACACTGTGGATTGAGAATAAGATAATAGTAGAAGCTTACTTGTAGCGACAAGTGACATTTCCCGGTTCTTAATGGATCGGGGATTTTTATTATATTTGCCGGAAAATTAAAAATCATGGCACATAATTACGACCGCGAATCAGTACAAGAGTTACTTAACTGGGCAAAGAATATGCTTGAAAACAAAACGTATCCGGCATCCCCGTATCAAATAAATAAAAGTACGCAGGTAATTGATTGCGAGTATTACTTGGATAGCTCCATCGCAACCATCAGTAAACATTGGGAGAATCCCACTTTCCATCCATACATTGAACATCTGTGGGAGTTTAGAGAGAAGGTAGAAGGAAAAGCTGAGTAATTACCAAGTTTATATAAACATGGTAATTACTCAGCTATTTTTGATTCTCCTTTGATAATATAACTGGTATTATATCTTGTAGGATAGTAGGACAGTAGATTCCATTTTAATATAACCAGATATTTTTTTATTAGAATGAACCATTAAAATGTTTTGTTTCCTCATGCACTTTTAAATCAGTTCCTTTCAAATATTTATTTGTCGTTGATATATCCGAATGTCGTGCTTGATCTCTTGCTATTACAATCCCTTCAGCATTTGCCAGATCTCGAATTCCTGAATCTTTTAATGAATAGAACTGATAACTTTTAGGAAATTTTAGAGGTATACGTATTTTGGTAAAATACTCTCTAAAAACTCGTGCATCAGCTTTCTTTTCTGCAGGTTGAAAGTTCCTACCAAATAGATAATAATGAGAAGGTGAATCGAAAGTTTTGAGATCAAGCATCAATCTTATGAGTTCATCGTTGAGCCCCACCATTCCGTCTTTACGATTTTTGGAAATTGTTGAAGATACGAAAACTTTCTGTTCCTTAATGTTGATATCACATAACCGAATGTTCGATAATTCGTCTGGACGAATTAATGTATAGTATTCCATTCTGCAGGCAAGTAGGTAATACTTATTTGTTTCCTCAAGATAATCTTTCATTCGTTTTAGATCTTCTTTTGTAATGGCTGACCTCTTTTTTTGCTCAGCGGATAAGCTTTTTATTTTTTCTACAGGATTATTCTCTAAGTATTGTTTTTCAAGTAACCAACCACAGAAAGAGGAGATCCAAATTCGATAATTGTTACGTGTTCTTGCTGATGAGTCACGGTCAAGAAGTATGTAATCTAAAAAATCGCTAATGAAAGATTGGTTAAGTTGGTATATATATATAATAGGTGTTACTAAGCTATTGTTGTATTCGACTAATACATTTAGTCGCGATTTATAATCTGTATTGGTTTTTTCTTTAATAGCCTTAGATACCATTAATTTATCCAGATATTTTATATAAATATCACAGATATCAGCTAATTTAGTATATTGTCTTGAACCGGATACGTCTGCCCAGGGATTCCATCCTGATCGAAGTTTAATAGTACAGTTTGTGATAATTTCAGTTGCACGCCTTTTTCGTTCTGATAATTTGGGAATGGAATCAAGCATATACTTTTTCCTTTTCATTTTTCCTTCAAGGGGATCATAGCATAAAAAGTCTATATACCAGTTTTTTCCAACATGTAATTTGGGGAGAGTGTAGTTGATTACTTCTGAAATAGAAGCGCCTTTTCGTATTTTTGAACACATTTTTTTTACATTCTTTCAAGTATGAAGAATGTAACAGTTAATAATCTGTTATTTTATTCGTCCGATTTACGTCCGACTAAATGACTTAATTTGTAGATAAACTATTGATATATATACTTTTATCTACACTTTCGTGGAGAGTATCGGACTCGAACCGATCACCTCGACACTGCCAGTGTCGCGCTCTAGCCAGATGAGCTAACCCCCCAAATGTATTATGCCAACGTTTGCAGGCTTTGTTCCATTTTCGTGGTGCAAATATAATGCATTATTCTGAAATAATTGCTATGTTTGCGGTAAATAATAACAAAAAAAAGAAATATGCTTATCTATAATACGACATTTCAAGTAGATGACGAGATTCATGATAACTTCCTGATATGGATTAAAGAGTGTTATATTCCTGAAATAAAAAAACATGGAGCGTTAAAATCACCGCGTATGTGCCGGGTGTTAAGCCATAGGGAAGATGGTACCTCTTATTCTTTACAGTGGGAGGTGGAGAGTAGCGGAGTATTACATCGGTGGCATTTGGAACAAGGTGCGAAGTTGAATGGAGAATTATCGAAAATATTTAAAGATAAGGTAGTCGGGTTTCCGACATTGATGGAGGTTATGGAGTGATACAGCCGGTAAAAGAGAAGATAATTCTGGGGATCGATCCGGGGACTACCATTATGGGATATGGGGTGCTGCGAGTGACGGGAACAAAGCCTGAAATGATTGCCATGGGAATTATCGATTTGCGTAAATTCGGTGATCATTATTTGAAATTGAGACATATTCATGAACGGGTATTGGGTATAATCGAAAGTTATCTACCGGATGAATTGGCAATTGAGGCACCTTTTTTTGGCAAGAACGTTCAGTCCATGCTGAAATTGGGACGTGCACAGGGGGTAGCAATGGCGGTGGCGTTGAGCAGGGATATTCCGATAACCGAATATGCTCCTTTGAAAATTAAGATGGCGATTACGGGAAATGGGCAAGCATCGAAAGAGCAAGTGGCCGATATGTTGCAACGTATGTTACACTTGGCGAAAGAGGAAATGCCTGTTTTCATGGATGCTACAGATGGATTGGCGGCAGCCTATTGTCATTTTCTTCAAATGGGGCGTCCTACGATGGAGAAAGGATATCATGGTTGGAAAGATTTTATAGCCAAGAATCCGGATAAAGTGAGGTGAATAATAAAGTGAATTTGAAATAAAAAGAAATGCTATGAAGTTAAACTATCTGGCTATAATAGGAGTGACGACAGCAACAGTGATGAGTTGTACACCAGCAAGAAAAGAATATGCATCTTATGAATTATATCCCGTCCGTTCGGGAAGCCTGACAGAGATGGAGTATACGCCTGCGACTACAAAGTTTTCGCTTTGGGCACCTACGGCAGACGAAGTCCGATTAATGTTGTTCGAAACCGGAGAGGGCGGACATGCCTATGAAACGATACCGATGGTGTTGGGAGAGGAAGGTACGTGGGCAATAACGGTTGATAAGGATTTGGTAGGAAAATTCTATACTTTTAATGTAAAAGTAAACGATAAATGGCTTGGTGATGCTCCGGGCATCAATGCAAAAGCAGTAGGTGTGAATGGCAAACGGGCAGCCGTTATTGACCTGAAGACTACTGATCCGGAAGGTTGGGAGACAGATGTACGTCCGGAGCTTAAATCTCCTGCTGACATTATTCTTTATGAAATGCATCATCGCGACTTTTCGATAGATTCTGCTTCGGGCATTAAAAACAAAGGAAAATTCTTGGCATTAACGGAGCACGGAACTTTAAATCCGGATAGATTATTGACAGGTATCGATCATTTGGTCGAACTGGGAGTGACACATGTACATTTGCTGCCCTCTTATGACTATGCTTCTGTGGATGAAACTAAGTTGAATGAAAATAAATACAACTGGGGATATGATCCTCAGAATTACAATGTGCCGGACGGATCTTACTCTACCGATCCCTATAATCCTGTGGCGCGTATCAAAGAGTTTAAACAGATGGTGCAAGCGTTACATAAGGCGGGTATACGGGTGGTGCTTGATGTAGTGTATAATCATACATTCAATACCACTGATAGTAATTTTGAGCGTACGGCGCCGGGATATTTCTATCGCCATAAGGAAGACGGAACATTGGCAAACGGCTCTGCTTGTGGTAATGAAACGGCGAGCGATCGTCCGATGATGCGTAAGTATATGATTGAGTCGGTGCTTTATTGGATGAATGAATATCATATTGACGGATTTCGTTTCGACTTGATGGGTATTCATGATATCGAGACAATGAATGAAATCCGTAAGGCGGTGGATAAGGTGGATCCTACTATTTATATCTACGGAGAAGGATGGGCTGCGGAAGCTCCGCAATATCCGGCTGATTCGTTGGCTATGAAAGCCAATACTCATGAGATGCCGGGGATTGCCGCATTTTCTGATGAACTGCGTGATGGTTTAAGAGGGCCTTTCAGCGACAATCATAAAGGAGCGTTTCTGGCAGGATTGCCCGGTAGTGAGGAGAGTCTAAAGTTTGGTATTGTGGGAGCGATTCAGCATCCGCAGGTTAATTACGATTCGGTGAATTATAGTAAAGCTCCTTGGGCATTGCAGCCTACACAGATGATAAGTTATGTGTCTTGTCACGATGATATGTGTCTGGTGGATCGTTTGAAGACAAGTATCCCTACACTTACATCGGAGCAATTGGTGAGATTGGATAAATTGGCTCAAACAGTGGTTTTTACTTCTCAGGGAGTGCCGTTTATTCAGGCAGGTGAAGAGGTGATGCGTGATAAAAAAGGAGTGCACAACAGTTACGAAAGCCCGGATTCTATCAATGCCATCGATTGGAAACGCAAAACCACGAACAATGATGTATTTATTTACTATAAGCGATTAATAGATTTGCGTAAATCGCATCCGGCTTTCCGTATGGGGGACGCGGAGAAAGTGCGTGAACACTTGGAATTCCTACCTGTGGAAGGTAACAACCTAATAGCATTCCGCTTGAAAGATAATGCGAACGGGGACACATGGAAAGATATAATCGTTGTATATAACTCGCGTGATGCTTTAGCTAAACTGGCAGTTCCAGAAGGTAAATACACGGTTGTTTGCAAAGATGGTGTGATCGACAGCCGTGGCTTGGGAACGGTTTATGGGCCAGAAGTTTCTATTCCTGCACAATCGGCATTGATAATGTATAAAAAATAAAATGAGACAAAATATCGTAAGTATAGCGGGGGGCGTAGCACGCAACCCGCTTGTGCGTTTGGCACAGCCTGTAACGGCAACTTTAGAGGCAGGTGAGCATATTGCTATCGTAGGGCCAAACGGTGGTGGAAAGAGTTTGTTTGTGGATACGCTTCTTGGAAAATACCCACTGAAAGAGGGGACGTTGACGTATGACTTTTCACCGTCTTCTACCAATACCGTATATGATAATGTGAAATATATCGCTTTTCGTGATACTTATGGGGCGGCAGATGCGAACTATTATTATCAGCAACGTTGGAATGCACATGATCAGGATGATGCGCCCGAAGTCCGTGAAATGTTGGGTGAGATAAAAGACCCGGCATTAAAAGAGGAACTCTTTGAATTGTTTCGAATAGAACCGATGCTGGATAAAAAGATCATTTTGCTTTCCAGCGGAGAGTTGCGGAAATTTCAATTGACGAAAACATTGCTTACTTCTCCGCGTGTGCTTATAATGGATAATCCTTTTATCGGTTTGGATGCTCCTACGCGTGAATTACTTTTCACATTGCTCGAACGTCTTACGAAAATGTCTTCTGTACAAATTGTTTTGGTACTTTCGATGATGGACGATGTGCCTTCGTTTATAACTCATGTCATTCCGGTCGATCATCTGACGGTTTATGATAAAATACCTCGTGAAGAGTATTTGACAAAATATCGTAAAAATGCTGTAGAAGAATCATTTGCAGAACTACAGCAGCGTATTGCCGATTTGCCGTATAGTGATACGAATTATAATTCGGAGGAGGTCGTGAAACTTAATAAAGTCAGTATCCGTTATGGTGATCGTACTATTCTTAAAGAACTTGATTGGACAGTCCGTCGGGGCGAAAAATGGGCATTGAGCGGAGAGAATGGTGCCGGAAAATCTACACTGCTTAGCTTGGTTTGTGCCGATAATCCTCAATCTTATGCTTGTGATATCAGTTTGTTCGGGCGTAAGCGAGGAACGGGTGAAAGTATTTGGGGAATAAAGAAACATATCGGTTATGTCAGTCCGGAAATGCATCGTGCTTATTTGAAGAATCTGCCTGCTATCGAGATTGTTGCCAGTGGTCTGCACGACAGCATTGGGCTGTACAAACGTCCGCATCAGGAACAGATGGCGGTATGTGAATGGTGGATGGACGTTTTTGGAATTGCTTCTTTGAAGGATAAACCGTTTCTTCGGTTATCCAGTGGAGAGCAGCGTTTGGTCCTGTTGGCCCGTGCATTTGTTAAAGATCCGGAACTGTTGATTCTTGATGAACCTCTTCATGGATTGGATACATTCAATCGCCGGCGAGTAAAGAAAGTGATTGAAGCCTTTTGCCGGCGGCAAGATAAAACGATGATTATGGTGACACACTACGAGTCGGAATTGCCGGATGTCATTTCAGACCGTCTTTTTTTGCGGAGGAATAGATAAGGAGCAGGCGGTGGATCGGGAATCCAAAAAGTCGCAGTATGCTTTGTGACAGGTTTTTAGGTCCTCTTCTCCATATACGAAATGGGTGGATTCCGGCAAACGGATCAATTGAAGATATTTTGTGGATATCGTACGTTGGAATACTCTTACGCTGGAACTGCTGACCAGTTCGTCTTTATCTGCATGAATCACTAAGGTAGGTACGGCTACGCAGTGTAGCAGCTTTCTTGTCTGTTTCATCAATCGGAATAAATCTATTATTCTCGGTGCCCATGTGAGATAGGTGAAAAGCGAGCAGGGAGCTACACTACTTGCATGAAGCAATGCCTGAGCCGGATCATTTTCCGATATCTTTTTAGAAAATCCTATTTTAAGGTTGTTTTTAATGGCCAGCCATTTGACACTGATATGCAGTGGCGAATCTATGGCTACAATTCCTGTGATTTGCCCGGGATTTTCTGCATAAGCGATAAAAGAAAGCAATGTTCCCATAGAGTGGCCAACGAGGATAACCTTGTCATATTGTTGTTTATATAAATTTATTTGGGTACGTGTATAATCGATCCACTGGTTTCTGCTACTGCGGGCAAAATCTTTGCCAGTCCCGCCGTGTCCCGGTAATAATAAGGAAACAGCCGAATAGCCGTGCTGTATTGTCAGTTTCATTAGATCCTTGAACTGTGCCGGTCCTTCCACAATACCATGTATAAAGATAACAATCGTGTCGGTGTTCTTGACCGGACAAAATTCCGGCTTTTGGGATTCAGAGTATGGATTCATTCTATTTTACTAACTTAAAGGATGAGTAAACCAGAAATAAGACCCTTTACCGAGTTCTGATTCAAGACCGATCTGTCCGTTCAGTTGTGTGATGATATTCTCACAGATGGAAAGTCCCAGTCCTGTGCCCGGGATGAAGCTATTGAGTTTGACAAAACGTTTAAAGACATCTTTTTGCATTTCCGGCTCTATCCCGGTTCCTGTGTCTTTTACATAAAATTTCACTTCTTTTTCCCTTACTTCATATCCGATGGTGATATTTCCTTGAAAAGTGAATTTTATGGCATTAGTTATGAAATTTATCAATACTTGGTTCAGTCTGTTTCTATCACTGACGAGATATAATTTCGGAAGGTCGGGTGCAAGAAGTATCTCCACGCCCGTTTTTGCTTTTCCTTGAAATGAATTTACCAGATCGGTGCAAAGTTGTCGTACTTCCATCTCTTTCGGGTTTATGTCGAAAGTTCCGGCTTCTATTTTAGACAGATCCAAAATATCCGAAATCAATTGTAGCAATAATCGGTTGTTTTCTTCTACAATGTCGGCATATTGCTTTCTTTCTTCCGGATCGTTTGTCTCCTGCATCATACTTGAAAAGCCGACAATGGCATTAAGAGGAGTCCGTATTTCATGACTCATATTAGCAAGAAAAGCAGATTTTAACCGATCGGATTCTTCTGCCTTCTCTTTGGCGCCGATCAGTTTCTGTTCGGTCTCTTTTAGTTCGGTAATGTCGAAATTGATACAAAGCATTTCTATGATATTGTCCTGTGGACGATAACTTCTGACAAGAACATTGATTCGTGTCCAGGTATAATGCCCGTCTTTCCTGCGGATGCGGACATCCCGACATAGTTTGGAAGCAGTGCCTTTTATCACTTTGTCGAGAAAATCAATCATTACCGCGCGGTCTTCCGGATGAAAATGAGAATGGATACCGATGATATCCGTAAGGGGAGTACCTTCTTTTTCTCCTACATTGCGGAACCAGCTTTTTAACGCATAGCCATCCCGGCTGAGACCGTCAAAATGGGCATAACCTACTTTGGCGTAGTCACCAACCAAGTCGAAGAAACTTTTAAATTCCTGTATTTTATTGTATGCAACCGTACTTTCTGTTTTGTCGACATTAATCAATAAATAATTAATCGGTTGTTCATTATTGTCGTATAGAGTGGTTACTTTTATCATTAAATCCATTATGCCTTGAAGCTGTTGCGACTTATAATATCCGTTTAGTTTGGAGAAGTCGTAACGAAGTGCTATGTCAGCATCTTCATGGTTTCTCAACTTTTCTTTTAGTTCATCGGAGAATACCGGGTTATCGAAGATATTGACTCCTAATATCTGATCTTTATTGGTAATATGAAACATATCCATATCTTTCTTGTTAAGATCGATCAGATATCCGTCTTTATTATATAGTTCGATTCCTGCCGGAAGATTCTTATAGATGTTGTGTAAAATACGTTCACTGTGTTGAAGTGCCTGATAGGCTGTGGACGTATTAGGACCATCCTGTGCTTCGGCAATACCGTATACTTTTATATTTCCTTCATTATCTGTTTCCTGAAAACATATCTTGCTACGTATCCATACTCCGCCTTTTGGGGTGTCTAGTAAATATACTTCTTCAGTTGTTTGTTGTAATTCATTAAAGGAAGATACAGTGGTATGATGTTGATCTTCTTTCAATATGCGTGCATTGAAATCTTCGAAGCTGATGATTCCGTCCTCATCGAGCCCCAGTAAATCAGAGATGAATTCGGAACAGATATAACGCTCGGTTTTTATATCTGCTTCCCACCATCCCATATTCGCTTTGTTCATTAACTTGAAAATAAACTTACCGTCTGATTGCCTGTTAGTATTCAAAGTTGTATTTTTTTGATTAAAGATTGTTCATGGTGTAAAAATAATGATTTCGATTGAAAAAAGAGCAATAAATCAGTATTTTTAGGTATTGATAACTCCCATCTTTCGTATGAACTTTGTTCTCGTTAAAAATGTTCTATATTAAAACAGAAAGGAGATTAAGTAAGAGATGAAAAAGATTGTTTTGCTCCGCCATGGCGAGAGTGCATGGAATAAAGAAAATCGTTTTACGGGATGGACAGATGTCGATTTGACTGAAAAAGGAATTGCTGAGGCTAATAAGGCGGGTGAATTGTTGAAAGAAAATGGTTTTAATTTCGATAAAGCGTACACTTCTTATTTGAAGCGAGCGGTGAAGACTTTGAATTGTGCTTTGGATAAATTGGATCAGGATTGGATTCCGGTTGAGAAAACTTGGCGCTTGAATGAAAAACATTATGGTGTGTTGCAAGGATTGAACAAAGCTGAAACTGCTGCCCAATATGGAGATGAACAGGTGTTAGTTTGGCGTCGTAGTTATAATGTAGCACCTCATGCATTGCCAGAAGATGATTCGCGTAATCCGCGCTTTGAAGTTCGTTATAAAAAGGTACCCGATGCAGAATTACCTCGTACGGAATCTCTGAAGGAGACAATCGACCGGATTATGCCCTATTGGAAATGTATTATTTTTCCGAATTTAAAGACTGCAGATCAATTACTTGTCGTAGCTCATGGAAATAGTTTACGGGGAATTATTAAACATTTAAAACATATTTCTGACGAGGATATTGTCAACCTTAATTTGCCTACGGCCGTTCCTTATGTTTTTGAATTCGATGATGATCTCAATTTGGTGAACGATTATTTTCTGGGAGACCCGGAAGAAATAAAGAAATTGATGGAAGCCGTGGCTAATCAGGGGAAGAGAGAAGTTGGAAGATAGAAGTTAGGAGTTAGAAGCTATGTAGCATGTTGGCGTTACTAATCAACAAACTTTTGACTATTTACTGTCAGCTCTTAACTCCCGGTTCCTAATTCCTGACTCCTAACTTCCAGCTCCTAACTTCTAACTATTATTAATTATTAAAAACAATAACATTATGAGTAAAATAACAGATTTATTAGGTGATAAGGCAGCTTATTATCTTGACCATACTTGCAAAACCATTGATAAGTCACTTATTCACGTGCCTTCTTCGGATACGATAGACCGTATTTGGATTGATTCCGACCGTAACATACAGACTTTACGTAGCTTGCAGACGATTCTGGGACACGGTCGTTTGGCAAATACCGGTTATGTTTCCATTCTTCCTGTCGATCAGGATATCGAGCATACTGCCGGTGCTTCTTTTGCTCCGAATCCAATTTATTTCGATCCGGAAAACATTGTAAAGTTGGCTATTGAAGGAGGGTGCAATGCTGTTGCATCTACTTTTGGTATTCTCGGTTCTGTGGCACGTAAATATGCTCACAAGATTCCTTTTGTGGTGAAACTGAATCACAATGAATTATTAAGCTATCCCAATTCGTATGATCAGGTGATGTTTGGTACGGTGAAAGAAGCATGGGAGATGGGAGCGGTTGCCGTAGGTGCTACCATTTATTTCGGTTCCGAGCAGAGCCGTAGGCAGTTGGTAGAGATAGCCGAGGCTTTTGATTATGCTCATGAGCTCGGTATGGCGACTATTTTATGGTGTTATCTACGTAATAACGATTTCAAGAAAGACGGTGTGGATTATCATGCAGCTGCCGACCTTACCGGGCAGGCAGACCGACTTGGGGTAACTATCAAGGCAGATATCGTAAAACAGAAACTTCCTACGAATAATGGTGGCTTCAAGGCTATCGGTTTCGGTAAAACAGATGAGCGTATGTACACACAACTGACTTCGGAACATCCGATTGACCTTTGCCGTTATCAAGTGGCTAATGGCTATATGGGTCGTGTCGGATTGATAAATTCCGGCGGTGAGTCTCACGGTGCTTCCGATTTGAGGGATGCTGTGGTTACGGCTGTTGTCAATAAGCGTGCCGGTGGCATGGGATTGATCAGTGGGCGTAAAGCTTTCCAGAAGCCTATGAATAAAGGTGTGGAATTGTTGAATGCTATTCAGGATGTTTATTTGGATCCGGCCGTTACGATTGCCTGATTCCATTTGACATCGTGTGATGCAAAGGTCACAGAGCGTATTATTTAATAGGGCTCTGTGACCTTCCTGTTTTTTTGCAATGGATATGATGAAATAGATAGTAATAAAAATAGATTCCTTTACATCCTTTGTACTAATATAAAATAATATTCTTATTTGAAAACCTTATCTTTGTACCGTAATCTTATATAAAATGTTATGAAGAAGAGAATCTTGTATAGTGGTGCTTTGTTTATCGGTCTTGTCAGTGTTCAATCCGGTTTTGCCCAAAAGAAGAAATCAAAAACTCCTCAACGGCCTAATATTGTTTTTATTCTGGCCGATGACTTGGGCTACGGTGATTTGAGCTGTTACGGGCAAGAGAAGTTCAATACTCCCAACATCGATCAGTTGGCACAAAACGGAATGCGTTTTACGCAATGCTATTCGGGGACTACGGTTAGTGCCCCTTCACGTTCTTGCCTTCTGACCGGTACCCATAGTGGGCACACAGCTATTCGTGGAAATAAGGAGCTTGATCCCGAAGGACAATTTCCTCTGCCGGCCGATGCACGTACCATTTTCCACCTGTTTAAAGATGCCGGATATAAAACTGCTGCTTTTGGTAAATGGGGATTAGGTTTTATCGGCTCTACGGGTGATCCTAATAAGCAGGGAATCGATTATTTCTATGGTTATAATTGTCAATTGTTAGCGCATAGTTATTATCCCGATCATTTATGGGAAAATGATCAACGTATCGAGCTGAAAGATAATGTATTGGAGGTGGAGTATGGCAAGGGAACTTATTCTCAGGATTTGATTCATTCTAAAGCACTTTCTTTCTTGGATGCCAGGAAGCAGGAAGAACCGTTTTTCTTATTTTATCCGACCATTATTCCGCATGCTGAACTGATTGTTCCCGAAGATAGCATTATTAAAAAATTTCGCGGTAAATTTCCGGAGGTTCCATACAAAGGGTTTGAACCTGGAAGTCCTGCTTTCCGTAAAGGAGGATATTGCACTCAGTTGAATCCACGTGCTACATTCGCTGCGATGATTTATCGACTCGATGTATATGTAGGACAATTGGTCCAGAAATTGAAAGAAAAAGGAATGTACGAGAATACTCTTATTATTTTTGCAAGTGACAATGGCCCTCATCAGGAAGGAGGAGCCGATCCCGATTTTTTCAACAGCAACGGTATCTGGCGTGGCTATAAGCGCGATCTGTATGAGGGAGGAATCCGGGTTCCCATGATTGTGTCCTGGCCGGGACATGTACAATCCGGTACGGAAACCGATTTTATGTGTTCTTTCTGGGATCTGATGCCTACTTTTGAAGAAATGTTACGTCCTAAAGCCGACCTTCGAGAGATGGATGGTGTAAGTATGCTTCCTTTGCTTGAGAACCGGAAAGGTCAAAAAGAACATGAATACCTGTATTTTGAATTTCAGGAATTAAATGGTCGCCAAGCTGTTCGCAAGGGTTCATGGAAACTTGTTCATATGAATATACGCGGTGATAAACCTTATTATGAACTTTACAATCTGGCTGCTGATCCTTCGGAAAAGCACAATGTTTTAAGTCAGTATCCCGAAAAGGTGGAAGAGTTAAAAAATATCATGAAAGAAGCACATGTAGACGATCCGAACTGGCCTCTCTTTTAAGATTCTTTTTTTGGTAATAGAAAAAGAAAAAACTATTTTTGCTCCCGGTCACATACGAATCTTATTATGAAAATAGTCAATTGCCTCCGTCTTTTTTGTTGGATAGTAGGTCTGCTTTTATGTTGTAATCACTTAAAAGCCAGCCATTATTATTTTAAACAAATCTCCTTGAAAGAAGGGTTGCCTTCTACGGTCAGGTGTATTTATGCCGAAAAGAAAGGATTTGTGTGGATCGGGACGAGAAGCGGGTTAGGACGTTTCGACGGACATGAGCTGAAACGATATACGTATCAGTCTGATAATCCGAATTCACTGCCTCACAATCATATTCATCAGATTGTGGAAGACAGTTTGCATAATATCTGGATTATGACCGATAAAGGTATTGCCCGCTATCGGCGCAGAAGTGATGATTTTGATGTCATTAAAAACAATAACAATCAAAATATAATTGTAAATGCTTCCTGTCGCACCAGTCAGGGAATCTTGTTCGGTGCACGTAATAAAATTTATTTTTACAGTTATAAGGATGATTCTTTTGTCCTTGTCCGGGATTTTGCCTCTGACGCGCAATTCTCCATATCTTTTATTGGCATGTGGAATGCAGAAACAGTACTTTGTGCCAGCCGTTGGCAAGGGGTATTGTTACTTAATCTTCGTACCGGAGAAGTGTCGCCTCCTCCTTTTGATTGTGGAAAAGAAATCATGGAGATCATGATAGATTCCCGACAACGTGTGTGGGTTGCTCCATACAATAACGGCATCCGGTGTTTTGCAAAAGACGGTGCCTTGCTGGCTTCTTATACCACTCGGAATTCTCAGTTGAATAATGATGTCGTTTTATGTATGGCCGAAAGGGACGGGCATATATGGATCGGTACTGACGGTGGCGGGATTAATGTATTGGATCCCGAGACTCAAGAAATATCCGTTTTGGAGCATATCCCCGGAAACAATTATTCTTTGCCTGTAAATTCTATTTTATGTTTGCACAATGACGTTAATAATAATATGTGGGCAGGCAGCATCCGTGGCGGACTCATTAATATCCGTGAAATATCGATGAAGACTTATACGGATGCAGTACCGGGAAACGATGCCGGATTGAGTGATAACACAGTCCTGAGTTTATATCAGGATTCTGTATCCGGAGATATCTGGATTGGTACCGATGGAGGCGGCTTGAACAGATTAAATCCAGGGACGGAAAAATTCCGGCATTATCAGGCTACATGGAAAACCAAAGTAGCATCGATTACCGGTTTTACTTCTAATGAATTGTTATTATCGCTTTTTTCCAAAGGTCTGTTTATCTTTAATAAATCAACGGGAAATCTTACTCCGTTGGTTGTTGATAATGAAGAGATAAACAATCTCATCCGATATAGCGGGCGAACTGTGAATGTTTATCAGATGGTGCCTGGTTCTGTCTTATTGCTTGGTTCTCATATTTATAGGTATGATATTGCTTCCGGTAAGGTCGACGTGATAAAGGAAGAAGAGGGAGAGGATTTTGTCGGTACGATTCTTCCGGTTTCTTTGGGCTCGCGGACGAGTTATTTTTGCGATCTTCATCGGATTTATGCATTGGATCACTCTACGAATAAGTTGCATGCCGTATTTACTTGTGGCAGGGATACGCTTATCAATTCGGTTTCGCGTGATGAGCGTGGTGTTTTTTGGATTGGCAGCAATCGGGGGCTGAGTAGTTACAATCCTGTGAATCATGAATATCAGCATTTGCCTACGACGCTTTTTGATGAAATAATCTCTATTGTATGCGACCGGAAAGGAAAAGTGTGGATCGGAACGGATCAGATGCTGTTTGCATGGCTCATCAATGAAAAAAGATTTGTTCTTTTCGGAGAGTCGGACGGGGTTTTGATAAATGAATATCTATCTAAGCCTAAGTTGGTTTCTACTAAGGGTGATATCTATATGGGAGGTATTAAGGGGTTATTGCGCATTGATAGAAATTTGCCGATAGAAAGTTCGGAATATCCGCAGATGCAATTGACGGATGTACTTATCAATGGTGAATCGGTGAATGACGCTTTAAGTGCGGAACCTATCGGTATCTCTGTGCCTTGGAGTAGTAAGTCGATTGCTATTCGTGTCATGTCTTGTGAGAAAGACATTTTCCGCCAAAAAATTTATCGTTACCAGATTGCCGGTTTGAATGAGCAATATATTGATTCTTACAGCCCGGAACTGATTGTCCGTTCGTTACCTCCCGGAAATTACCGGATCATGGCTTCATGTAGTACGAAAGATGGTAACTGGACTCCCTTACAGCAGGTTTTGAGTCTTACTATTTTGCCGCCGTGGTATAAAACGTGGTGGTTTATAATGTGTTGTGTCTTGATTGTATCCGGAGCCATCATACAGACTTTTCTGGTCACTTTGCGTCGTAAAGAAAATAAACTGAAGTGGGCGATGAAAGAGCATGAGAAACAGATGTATGAAGAGAAAGTGCGTTTTTTGATTAACATCAGTCATGAACTTCGTACTCCGTTGACTTTGATACATGCGCCCCTCAATCGTATCTTGAAAACTTTATCTCCTACGGACTCCAATTTCGTACCTCTTAAAAGTATTTACAGACAATCACAGCGTATGAGAGATTTGCTCAATATGGTACTCGATCTACGTAAGATGGAAGTCGGAGTGAGTAAATTGCAGATTTATCCGCAGCGATTAAATGATTGGGTACTGGAGGTTTCGGCAGACTTTGTCGGTGAGGCTGAAGCGAAGAATGTGGAGATTAATTATCAGTTGGACGAACAGATCGAAGAGGTTAGTTTTGACAGGGATAAGTGTGAAATTATTCTGACTAACTTGTTGATTAATGCACTGAAGCACAGTCCGGAAGGAACAGGAATAACCATTATTACCAAACTATTGTCAGAAGAGCAACGCGTTCGCATATCGGTTTCCGATCAGGGTTGTGGATTGCAACAGGTAGATGTAAATAAACTCTTTACCCGTTTTTATCAGGGAAACGGTGAGCAGCGTAACGGCTCGGGTATCGGATTGTCTTATTCCAAGATTTTGGCCGAATTACATGGGGGAAATATTGGTGCCAGAGATAACGAAACGGTGGGTGCCACTTTCTTTTTTGAGCTTCCTTTACAAGCCATATCGGAAGAGGTACTTTGTGAGCCCAAAGCTTATCTGAATGAACTGATCACTGATAGTGGTGGAGAAAACATTCCGGATACAAATGCTTTTGTCATGAGTAACTATTCTCTATTGGTTGTTGATGATAATCAGGATTTGGTTGATTTTCTGCGGGATATGTTGAAAGATAAATTTAAGCAAATATATGCTGCCGCAGATGGGGTAGAGGCTTTGGAGCTTCTTCGGAAATATCAACCGGATATTATTGTCAGTGATGTAATGATGCCGCGTATGAACGGTTATGAACTTTGTAAGCAGATAAAAGAGGATATTGCCGTCAGTCATATTCCGGTTATCCTGCTTACTGCGCGTGACGATGAGCAAAGCCAGTTGCAGGGATATAAAATCGGTGCGGACGGGTATTTGACCAAACCGTTCGAAGAGGAAATGCTACTCGAACTTATTCGTAGCCGTTTGCGTAATCGCGAACAGACAAAGGCACGCTATCTGAATGCCGGATTGTTGCCGGCACCCGAAGACAGTACATTCAGTCAGGCAGACGAGACTTTTCTTCTGAAGCTGAACAAAATCATTACCGATCATCTGTCCGATTCCGAGTTGGATGTTGCTTTCCTTTGTAGAGAGATCGGTATGAGTCGTGCTACGCTTTATAATAAGTTAAAAGCACTGACGGATGTGGGAGTCAATGATTATATCAATAAACTTAGAATAGAAAAGGCAATACTGCTTATTACCACTACCAATTTGAATTTTACCGAAATAGCAGAACGCTGTGGATTCACTACATCGCGTTACTTCAGCACTTTATTTAAGCAGTATACGGGAGAAACGCCGACGAAGTATAGGGAGAAGAGTAGTCAAGTGGCTAAGTAGTAAGTAATTGAGTAGTTAAGTAGTAAGTAGTTCAGTAGTCAAGTAGGATAGACTTATTTCTGATTTTTTCATGTTACTTGCTATTTAGTCATTTATTATTAATGGACTACTTGTTATTTGATAGCTTGTTATTAGGCTATTTACTACCTGCTACTTACTACTTGACTACTAATTTCATTTCAGTCTGAATACTGATATACTTTCAAATCAAATTTGGGTACCATGGCAAATAGATGGTCGAAGATATCGGACTGAATACGTTCGTATTCCTTCCATATTTTGTTTCGGGAGAAGAAATAAACTTGGATAGGTACGCCATATTCGGTAGCTTCTTTTTGGCTGATTATCAAGTCAAGATCTTGGTTTACTACAGGCAGACTGCATAAGTAACGTTCTATGTAGACACGATACACTTGCGAGTTGGTCGGTATCACTCCTTCTTCCGGTTGGTAATCGGCCAGTAAAGGGATTTCTTTCCGAAAAGTATCCAGCATTTCGGGGGTACAGAATTTTAGTGTGGTAAGGTCGAGAGTGATATTCTTCATGACTCTCCGTCCACCCGATTCCACCATTCCGCGCCAATTCTGGAAAGAGTTGTTTACGAGACTGTAAGGAGGAATAGTAGAAATCGTGTTATCGAAGTTTTGAATTTTGACCGTATTCAATGTAATTTCCTGTACTATACCATTAGCGTTGCTCGAAGGGATTGTAACCCAGTCTCCTAACCGTACCATGTCATTGGCTGATAATTGTATACCTGCCACAAATCCTAAAATGGAATCTTTGAATACTAACATCAGAACGGCTGCCGAAGCCCCCAAACCGGCAAACAGACTTGCCGGCGATTTGTTCACGAGAATGGCAATCATGATGATGCCTCCTACAAAGAAAAGAAGAACTTGCAGAACCTGTATAAATCCTTTCATCGGATGGTTCTTTGCCTTGGCTTTTTCCGAATATACGTCCAATATCATCAGCAGTACTCCGTTGATGGCAAGCAGCAAGGACAGGATGATGTAAACGGCACATATCTTCTGAGAAATAAGCAACAGTTCTTTTCCGCGTACAAAAGCGATTGGTAATAGTATATATACCAATATGCCGGGAATCGTATGTATCAGATTATGGAATACGCGTCGTTTCATTAATAATGTATTCCATACGTGTGGGGAGTGTTTGGTATATTTTCTCATTCCACCTACCAGAATGGCCTGGCAAAGGTAATCGAGCCCTACCGCGATGCAGATCATTAAGATAGCAATAATGGCCTCATCAAACGTGTTGGCTATTTTCGGGTCTATTCCCCATCCGATGAGGATCTTGTTCATCCAATTTCCTAAGTCCATAATTATATCTTGTTTTTTATAAGTATAACGGCAGACTTAGGAAATTGTTTCATCCGGATTTTCATCCGTTTACTTTTTTGTAGTCTTCCAGGAATTTTTTCAATCCGGATTCTGTAAGCGGGTGGTTTAGTAGTCCCTTAATGGCGCTTAACGGACAAGTAGCTACATCGGCTCCGGCTTCTACGCATTCCATGATGTGCTTGGTGTTGCGGATAGAGGCTGCCAATACTTGTGTCTTGTAATTATAATAACGGTACATGCGTACGATATCGGCAACGAGCCCTACACCGTCTTCACAAATATCATCCAGACGACCTACGAAAGGAGACACATAGGTAGCTCCCGCTTTAGCAGCCAGTAAAGCCTGCCCGGCAGAAAATACCAGGGTACAGTTGGTACGGATACCTTTTTCCGTGAAATATTTAATAGCTTTGATGCCATCGGCAATGCATGGTACCTTTACTACGATATGCGGATTTAATGCGGCAAGTTCTTCACCTTCCCGAATCATGCCTTCATAATCGGTAGCTATCACCTCGGCACTTACGTCACCTCCCACGATATTACATATTTCTACATAATGTTTACGTTGGTTTTCGGTTCCTTTGATGCCTTCTTTGGCCATAAGTGAAGGATTGGTAGTAACTCCGTCGAGCACACCGAGTGCATATGCCTCGCGTATCTGCTCCAAATTAGCTGTGTCGATAAAAAATTTCATAACTTCTAAATTTTAGTGGTTAACTATCTAACGTCCAAAGGTAAGTATTTGTTTATCCATTTGCAAGATTATCAGATATTCTCCATTTTTTGTTTCCAATATTGTCTACCGGATGTTCGTAAATGTCTATTTTTTGCTTGTGCGGTAAAAATATTGACTGATGCAGGGTGTGTATGTTCTCATAAATGACGATATTTGTTCCGGAATCTAATATTAACTTATCATGAAAAAAAATTATTTTGTACTTCCCTTAGTTATTACTCCCTGTCTCGTTCAAAATGCCGTTGCGCAAGAGAAAGGAGAACAGCGTCCGAACGTGGTTTTTATCTATGCCGATGACATCGGTTTCGGTGATTTCAGTTGCAATGGTGCGAATACGATTCATACTCCCAATGTAGACCGTGCGGCGGCACAAGGCGTGCGATTTACTAATGCACACAGTGCGGCTGCAACAAGTACTCCTTCCCGTTATGCCATGCTTACGGGAGAATACGCTTGGCGTAAAGCCGGTACGGGTATTGCCGACGGTGATGCCGGTTCTATTATTCGTCCGGATCGCTATACTATGCCGGATATGTTCAAGCAAGCCGGTTATACTACTGCTGTAGTAGGTAAATGGCACTTAGGGTTGGGAGATAAAGGTGGTGAACAAGATTGGAATAAACCGTTGAAACCGGGTACCAACGATATTGGTTTTGACTATTCTTTTATTATGGCTGCCACCGGCGACCGTGTTCCTTGTGTATTTGTAGAAAATGACCAAGTGATCAACCTTGATCCGGCCGATCCTATTCAGGTCAGCTATAAAAAGAATTTTCCCGGGGAGCCTACCGGAAAGGACAATCCCGAATTGTTGGTTATGCATCCTTCTCACGGACATGATATGAGTATTGTCAATGGAATTTCCCGTATCGGTTTTATGAAAGGCGGTAAGTCGGCACTTTGGAAAGATGATAAGATAGCCGAAACCTTGACCGATAAGGCTGTATCTTTTATCGAAACACATAAAGATCGCCCGTTCTTCCTTTATTTTGCTACGCAAGATGCGCATGTTCCCCGTGTTCCCGGAGCACAGTTTGTTGGTAAGAGTGGTATGGGGCCTCGTGGTGATTGTTTGTTGGAGTTTGACTGGAGCGTAGGAGAGGTGTTGAATGCGCTTGAACGACTGGGATTAGACAAAAATACGTTGGTCATTATCTCCAGCGACAATGGTCCGGTTGTAGATGATGGTTATAAAGATCAGGCAGTCGAACTGTTGGGTGATCATAAACCCGGTGGTAAGTATCGCGGTGGTAAATATAGTATCTATGAAGCCGGCACTCGTGTTCCTTGCATTTGGAGATGGCCGGGACAAATTAAGCCCGGAGTGTCCGATGCATTACTTTGTCAGATTGACTGGTTTGCTACTTTTGCACAAATGTTGAATCAGTCTCTTCCCGAGGGTGCGGCACCGGATAGCCGCCCGATGAAAATGGCTTGGATGGGGAAAGAGAAGAAAGGGCGTGATTATCTGGTTCTGCAAAATGCACAAAATAATCTTTCCATTACAGATGGTCGTTGGAAGTATGTTCGTCCCGGTCGGGGGCCGGCTTATAATAAGCAGGTGAATATTGAGTTGGGAAACAGTATGGAACCACAATTGTATGATTTGAAAAAAGATGCCGGTGAAAAGAATAATTTGGCGAAAGAACAGCCCAAACGTGTGCAACAGTTGAGTGCCGAATTGGAAAAGGTAGTTGACGGACGGTACGGATTGCCGTTGTATTGATATTACCTTTGTTGCTGATAATACGTGTTTATAAAACGGATTTTTGTTAACCTTGTTTCTAAAATGTAAGAGTGTATATTCTTATTATATAAGAGTATATACTCTTACATATCAAATGTCTATACTTTTTATACACAAATGTCTATACTCTTATAAGTGTTGATTATCAGTTTGTTATATTCTATTAGACTTTCTGATATGGAATATAAATATTGGATGAGAATATTACTAAAGTTGATTAATAGACAATTATGGGTAGAATGTTGTTTCTATCAATAAAATTCTGTTTCACAAAAAAAGAACCTATTTTTTATATTAAACTATTGCAATCCAGTTGACTGACTATACTATTTATCCGATTCAAAATTTTGAAAAGCGTAGATTATTATTATATCATACTTCTTGTTGTTATTTCTCTAATGATGCTGTGGCAGGTGTATGGGGTGGATTTTATATTTCCTAAAACTAAATAGTTGTTAATTTCACTTTCAAACTCTGAACTAAAATTTGATATATTATGTTGTTTAAAATGAAAGCGAGTTCTACTTCGGTTTTAAAAATCGAATAAAACGGAGAGTAAGATTTATAAAATGAAATAAATTATTCGTTTTCTAAAGTTTTGAATGCTAAATTTATTAATTCATGTAGCTTTATGAAAATATAGAATTAAAATCTATTAATAGATTCAGTCATTGAATATATGCTGTGTAAGCATTTGACCTTTACTCTCAAAATAAAAATCCCATTTAGGGAATGTATGATATATTTATTGTATAACCAACTTAACACATTTTAATTATGAAAAAATTTATTATTGTATCTGCTTTTGTATTGGGAGCATTTACTGCAAGTGCCCAAAACGACCAGACTGCTCTTCAAGGAACTAAATTTGGTGATAACTGGTCTATAGGAATCAATGCCGGTGCAACGACTCCTTTGACTCATAGCGCATTCTTTAAGAACGCCCGTCCGGCTTTTGGATTTGGAGTAGCGAAACAATTAACTCCTGTTTTCGGTTTCGGCCTTCAGGGTATGGGATATGTGAATACTACTCAGAGTAAAACGGCTTTTGACGCTTCTGATGTCAGTCTGTTAGGTAAAGTCAACCTGATGAACTTGTTTGCAGGCTATCAGGGAACTCCCCGGCTGTTTGAGATTGAAGCGGTTGCCGGTATCGGTTGGCTTCATTACTATATGAATGGTCCTGGAGATGAAAATTCGTGGTCTACTCGTCTCGGATTGAATTTGAATTTCAACCTTGGCGAATCTAAAGCATGGACTTTGGGAGTGAAACCCGCTATAGTATATGATATGCAAGGCGATTTTAATACGGCAAAAAGCCGCTTTAATGCCAATAATGCCGCTTTTGAACTGACAGCCGGATTGGCATACCATTTTAAAACCAGTAACGGAACCCATCATTTTACTACAGTCAAACCTTATAATGCTGCGGAAATAGCCGAATTGAACTCTTCTATCAATAATCTTCGCTCACAGGTAGGTAGTAAGGATAGTCAATTGGCAACTACCACGCGTCAGGTGAACGAACTGCAAAGTGAGCTGGATGCTTGCCGCAATAAGGTTGTTCCTGTTGAAACAGTAATTAAGACGGATCGGATTCCGGAGTCTGTGATCACATTCAGGCAGGGAAAATCGGTTGTTGATGCTTCTCAATTGCCCAATGTGGAACGAATTGCTTCTTATCTGAAGAAACATCCGGATGCTAATGTGATCATTAAAGGATATGCTTCACCGGAAGGAAATCTTGAATTCAATAAGAAACTGGCAAAAGCACGTGCTGAAGCTGTCGAATCTATTTTGGTGAAAAAGTACAAGATTGATTCTACACGGGTTAGTGCCGAAGGACAAGGTATCGGAGACATGTTTACAGATCCGGATTGGAACCGTGTGAGCATCTGTACGATTGACGAATCCAAGTAAGCGTTTTACTCCTTTTCATATATGATTTCCCCCTCTTGCTCTACTTCTATTGAAGCAGAATAAGAGGGGGAAATTTATTGTATTATCTTCTTGAAATTTTTATTTGCGTTGTTCTACCATGCGGATGGTACCGTCTTCGTTATAATACAGTTTATCGACACATATTGAGCGCAACCAATCGTGATGCGACAAAGCACTGTTGTGATAAAAAGCATACCATTGCCCTTTATATTCTACGATAGAACCGTGATTGGTAGCACTGTCTGTAGGATCCATATAAACACCCATATGCTTCCAAGGACCTAAAGGGCTGTCACTAATGGCGTAATGCATGCGGTTGTCTCCTTCTACGCCATCGTTCCAGTCGTCGTTATGGTTGTCAGAATAGGAAAGGTAGTATTTTCCTTTATATTTATGTATCCATGTAGCTTCATGAAAGTCTATCAGACCTTCCATGACTTTCATTTCTCCATCCAGTTCCATCATATTATCTTTCAGTTTGCCTCCCTTACAAATACCGCCACCGCCATTGTAGATATATGCCTGGCCGTCATCATCCATAAAGACACAAGGATCTATCAGCGAATCCATTCCTTTGATATATCCTTGTACGGTGAAGTTTGCGGCAGGTTCTTTGCTGGTGGCTACTCCGATTTTCCAACTTCCGTTCCAGTCCGTATCGCTGGGGTGGGGGAAATAAAAGTAATACGTGCCGTCTTTGTAGGCACAATCCGGTGCCCACATGAATCCGCCTTCTTTACGTCCCCAAGGTACTTGAGAAGAATTCAGAATTTCACCATGATCCGTCCAGTGCACCATGTCGTCGGTAGAAAACACATGATATCTGTCCATTAGGTCACAACCCCGTGGCGGAGCTATATCATGCGAAGCGTAGACATACAGACGACCGTCGTTCCAAACGTGGGCAGAAGGGTCGGCTGTGTACATGTGTGTGATAAAGGGATTTTGAGGAGTAGAACCCATGCATCCCGCTAATAATAGAGCACATGCGGCATAAAGATACTTTTTCATAAATATAGATGTAATAGTTTTGTTTTGGCAGATATAAAAATATGTATTTGCCGGATTATCATTAATTTCATTTACGTTGTTTTACCATCCGGATAGTACCGTCTTCGTTGTGATACAATCTGTCTACACAAATAGAACGCAATGCCGGATTTTTAGATAAGGAGATTGTATGATAAAAAGCGAACCATTCTCCCTTATATTCCACGATAGAGCCTTGATTGGTAAAACAGTCGGAAGGTTCCATGTAAATGCCCATGTATTTCCACGGTCCTAAAGGGTGGTCGCTGATAGCATAACGCATACAGTTGTAGCCATCCATGCCGTCATTTCTGTTCGGATCATGATTATCGGCATAAGAAAGATAATATTTTCCTTTATACTTATGTATCCATGTACCCTCGTGGAAATCGTCCAAACCTTCCATTGTTTTCATTTCGCCGTCCAGTTCCATCATATTGTCTTTCAGCTTTCCCCCTTTGCAGATACCTCCTCCGCCATTGTAGATATAAGGTTGTCCGTCGTCGTCGATGAAGACAAAAGGGTCTATCATCGGATCCATTCCTTTGATATATCCTTGAACCGTAAAGTTGGCAGCAGGTTCTTTACTGGTAGCTACCCCGATTTTCCAGCTGTTATTGGTATACGTATCACTGGGATGCGGAAAGTAGAAGTAATACGTTCCGTCTTTATATGCACAGTCCGGTGCCCACATAAATCCGCCCTCTTTGCGTCCCCACGGCACTTGTGAAGAGTTTAATATTTCACCATGATCTTTCCAGTGTACCATGTCATCGGTAGAAAATACGTGATACCTGTCCATCAGGTCACATCCTTGCGGCGGGTCTATGTCATGCGATGCATAGACATACAGACGGCCGTCATCCCATACACGGGCAGAAGGGTCGGCCGTGTACATGTGTCTGATAAAAGGATTGGGGGCCAAGCTGTCGATAGTAGTCTTTTCTTTTTTTCTGTTTTTATTTTCAGATGACTGGTGAGAGACTTTGCACCCAACTGATAATAAAGTGCATAGAGCATAAAAGCATATCTTTTTCATAATATAAATTGTTGTTGTACTCTTTTGAATGTACAAATTCGTCTTCTTTGGATTGAAATAAAAAGGAACATACAGATTACTTTATCGGCCAAAAATAGCCAATTTGTATGCTCCAATATTGTAAAAAACAAGCAAAAAGTAGAAAATCCGTCCTATGATAGGGACGTTAGTCGAAGTATAGAACGTCTACGTTATTTTGTGAGACAGGTATGTTGATTATTGTAGACAATGTGAGTTGCTTGTGGAAAGATTTGGAATAATCAGTTCGGGAATACTCGTATAAGAAAAGCTATATTCTTTTTATTGAAGATTCAAGTTGAAATTTATGAGTGTATTTCTATCTTGTTTCTCTATGAGAAACAGGTTGAAAGTCGTAGAGAAACGTCTCGTTCCTCTACGACCAACGGGACGTTCCTCTACGACCAATGAAATGAAAATTTATAATACTTTACGCGGTACGTGGCTTTTTAGAAAGACTATTTATGTATCTCTGTTCGTAATTTTGACTGTATGATTTTAGAGCGTGATTCTGTGTATAAGTTTCTCTGCCCAAATTTGTTCTGTTACCAACCATCGGGTTTCTTCAGTTTCATGAGATTGTTGAATGACGTTTTCTAATAAATCTTGATATTCTTGCAAAAGTTTTATAGTTACGGTCTGTTTGTTTTCTCTGAGCGACAGTAGAATTTTCAGCTTATGGATATTCAGATTGGGGGTATTGGATAATTCTTCGGCTTTGTTTAAATAAGCTATACATTTTTTGTTGTTTTCCGGAGTATTCGAAAGTTTCATAATACTGTTCGTTATCACGATATAGTCATTCGGACAAGCCATTTTATTATCTATGTTTTTCATGGCAAGACGGGCGGACGCGATATATTTACGATTATAATCCATCATTCCGGATTCAAAACTGACTACGGTGGAAGTCATTTTCAGATAATTTCTGTCTTCTGATAGTGGAGTGAATGCGCCCATTTTTTCGAGTCTTTTTTCTAAAGTACCATAAATATCTCCTTTAGATAGCGCTTTCACATTATGCTCGTCTTTATAATATGAATAGATTTTAGTGAGAGCGGAAATTAGAGCTTCTTTGTTTTTTCCGGTGAATTCCATGAATTTCATGGCATATTCATCGGCTTCAACTTCCTGTTTTTCTGAATAGTCCAATCCCATGCGATTGATTATTTTTTCATTGACTAATGTTTGTATGAGATCATTAGTCGCAAAAACTAATCCCGGTTCATAGTTGTAGTAATGTTGATAGAGATATTCTTCTGTAGCAGCCACTACTCCGTTAGCCACATCGCCCCAGAATTCGGCACGTTTGGCACGGGCTATATTTTTATTGGTAGTGATAATGGCATGATCCAGAACGTCGTGAGCAACTTCGCGAGCCAGAATAGCACATAATTCCTCTTCCGTATCCAAGGTCGTAAGTAATCCTGTCGATATGAGCAGACATTGGTTACTTAACATAAGTGCGTCCGGCGAAGGAGATTTTAAAATTCGTATTTGGGGAACGGGATTTTTATGTGTATTGATGAATTGATTAGGTGCAATGGATAACAACAAACATTGTAGATAATCTTCAGTTGCAGCATCTTCATAAAGCAGTTGCGATTGAGCCAATTCCTTTAAATATTCATCGGCTTCTTCTGCCTGTTCTTGCCGGAGTATTTCCTGATATCCTTTTTTATCATAATAGGATATTAATCCGTTGGATAATTGTGCAATCTGCCAGAAAGCATTGTTGCTATCCGGATGCAGATCGATAATGTCGAGCCGGCTTATGGGAATACCTAACTGCACTCCATTGGCTATTACTACTGCTTGCGTTTCATAATTACCATTGTAAGGAGTAGCTTTTAATTTAGCGATTCTTTGTAATAGCACAGGGGTTCCTTTTGTTGCATTTTGGTAGTCTTTTTTGAGAACGCCTTCGATGTTTAGCGTAGGATTAAAAAAAATATCCTGAGCAAATATTGTTCCATGGCTTAACAGAACGATTATTAGTGTAAGAAGTATGCGTTTCATAAGTGCGATGATTTTGTTATTGTTACAAATGTAGAGAGAAAAAACTATATCTGAAAGGGAAAAGTTCTATTTGCCGATAGGAATTTCCCTCTATGTTTATTGGCCTTTCCATAAATTCTTGTCCTCCTTCCAGAAACATCTAAAACTTATTATTAATGGTAGATTTAGACGTTTTTGGAAGCTTAAAAGTGATTTTTGAACATCGGTTTGTGTTTAAACAACTATGTTTGCAATGACAAAAGTCGTTTAATAAATCTGAAATAAACATAAAATATAGGATGAAAAACGATTCAAGTCAAATCATTCTTTATTATTAACTTTAATTTTTATTATTATGAAAAGAGGATTACTTTTCTCAGCAGTTATGTTAATGATGGCTGCCAGTACAATGGCGCAGACAGATGTTACTCCTTCACGTTATGTGTTTTCTGATTTACCAGTAGGGCCATGGGTAATTGATGAAGCATTACCTGGAGCTAATCCTGCTAATGCCTATGCTCCTGCTGTGGATAATTTCCATGATGGATATGTCATTATTAATAATGGTCAGTTTACAAGCGGTTTAGAGTCTTACAATGCGAAGGTTGTACAGCAGGGATTATCTATTATTGATCTTGGGGGAGAAGTGAAAAAAGTATTATGCATGAAAGGTAAAGATTCAACGTTTCCTTATGGCATTGCTTCACAAGAAGATGAAGGGTTAAAAATCGGTTGGTGGAATATGAGTTTTTTTACATCTTCCATTAATGTTGAGAAAGAGAAAACTATTCGTTTTTCTGTTATATTTAAATTGATAGAAAATCAACCGGATTTAACCAGTGGTTTTATAACTTTTGATGCTTATACATTTGCAGGAAATAATCTTTATAATCCTACTAGTTTAAGAACGATCTATAAGAGTGGGGACTTTATTCAACGCTATGAAGATGATGATTCACCAGTAGAAGATGAGAACGGTGACTACATATATGATGATGACTTATGGCAGAAATTTGAATTTGACTATCAGGCAGGAGATGAAGCTGGTATTCCTTTACGTTTGATGATAGCATTTTCAAACCAGAACACTAAGTTTAATAATACTACATTGTTAATTAAATCAATAACTATGACTAAAGATCCTTCTGGGGATCCGGAAATCGGAAAAGTTAAAATGAGTTGGGATCCAACATCTGTTGGTATTCAGGATTTGAAGAAAGGTGATATTGATGAAATTCGATATGTATGCGAAGGTAATAAAGTAACATTTTTGAATTTAAATGAAGGAGAAAGGGTAAATGTTTGTTCTGTGAATGGACAACTTATAATGTCATTTATTGCTAATGGGAATAATAATACTGTTTCTTTAAACGAAGGTTTTTATATTGTAAAGGCTGGTTCTAATATAACTAAAGTGATAGTAAAATAAAATTATGTAGTTTTGGTAAGGGGTATCAAAAGGGATACCTCTTATTATTTATATTATTGTTATTCTAATATCTAATTCTATGCATAAGATTTTATCAATTATTAGTCTGATTGTTTTATTCGGCTCTTTTTCTTTGAAAGCGCAAGTAGATAATTACGCTTTAAAATTTAATTCGGAAGGATATGTTTCGTTTGGTACTATAAATGAATTAAATGGATTATCTACTTATACTATTCAATTTTGGATGAATCCATCTTTGTGGACACAAGGAGCAACTATTTTGAATAGAGATAATACATTTTCTATTAAATTAGGAGTAGAAGGTGAGTTGATTTTTATCATTGGTCAAGAATCGGTATCTGTTAATTCTTCTGCACTTATAACTAATAATTGGGTACATGTTTCTTTAATTAATGATAATGATAATTTGTGTGTACGCATAAATAATGAAATTGTAAAAACAGAAACTAAATCATTTATAATTCCAACAAGTTCAGAGTTTCTTATGTTAGGAGGAAACTTTTCTGGCCGTATTGATGAGTTACGTATTTGGAAGAACGTTTTGTCTTCTGATTATAATTATATGTGGCAAAATACGCTAAATCAATACCATCCACAGTGGAAAGATTTGATTGCTTATTATAAATTTGATCAAAATCTTTGTCCTAATATAGTAGATTATACTTTTCATTATCATGGCTCTTTATCTGAAAGTGGAGTTTCTCGTGAAATTGTTTCAGACAATGATGCATTTCGCTATTTTACAGTGGCTGCCTATACTGATTTTTCTCGTTTTGCGGATCGCGCCATAGATCGGGAAAAATATCTTTTGGCCAACACATTGATCGTTCTTGGCATCAATTCTTATGCTGATGGAACTGCTTCTGTTGCTTATCCGTATAATCATGGAATTGTAACAAATGGTTCTTATTTAGCAGAATTTGAAGGTAGAAAAGGAGTACTATCTTTAAATGGACAAGGTTCTAGGATGGAAGTAGGTACAGACGCATTAAGCACTACTAATGGCTACACTTTTTATACTTGGATTTATTTGGATGAATGGACAGAAGGAGCTTTTATATTTAAAAAAGAATTTTCGGATACAAAAGGATTTTCTATTCGTTTAGGGCAAGAAGATAGTAAACAGATTATTGTGCGGATAGATGGTCGTGAGTATATTCGTGATAAAAAGATGAGTATTGGGAAATGGGTACATTTAGGTGTTACTACAAATGATAGTCAGTATCCGGGAGAACTTTTTATGTTTACTTTTGATGGAGTAGGAAGTTTTCCTTCACGTGGTAATTTTCCCACTGAAGGCGGAACTTATATACTTTCAGGTTTAGAAGATGTGCCGGCTGTGGTAGGCGAAAATTTGCATGGAAAATTGGATGATACGGTTATCTGGAACACAAGTAAAGATGCTGTTAGGATATCTTCCGAAAGAAATGAATTACCTATGCCTGGTTTAAGCAAAGTTGTGGAGGCCTCTGTTCTTCATACGATGGATTCTTATTGGGCCTATGATAAAGCAGACGATTTAGGATACGATTCTTATTCATATAAGCATTTTATTAATATTATGCGTAGTGCTTATGATGGGCATAGAGGTTTTAAAATAAAAATGAGCGTGAGTGGACATACTGGTTGGGAAAACACTTTTGCAGATGCAACTAAGCGTCAATCACTGGGAGAAGCCATTGCAAAAATAGCAAATGAAAATGATTTTGACGGCGTTGATTTGGATTTTGAATGGACATATAGTGATGCAGGATGGCTAAATTACGCGAAATTAGTAGAAATCATTCGCAAAAATTTGAATGAAGGGAAAATGTTGACTGTGACGCCTCATAAAGTGTCTTATCGTTTTCCTAAAGATTATATGAAGTATGTAGACTACTTTTTGTTTCAGATCTATGGACCTAATGATAAGAATATTTTCACGAGAGATGGTTTTGAGCAAGCTTATAATAGTTTTGTTCAGTGGGGATATCCGGAAAATAAAATTGTAATGTCTTATGCCACTACCACATCCGGTGGTTTTGATGCAAATGGTAACTTGATAAAAAATGGTAGTGCAACTAAGTTTCCTCCAGTGGGAATACGTAATTTATTTAATGATTCTTATACACCGGATATAGATCGGATTTATGAAGCGAGTAAGGATTGTTATCGATATATTACTGGATATAATCAAGTATTGTGGCGAAATGATTTTATTCGTACAAATGGTGCGAAAGGCATTTTTTATTGGGATATGGGTAATGATGTTCAGACTTCTCATCGGTATAGCTTACCTAAAGGAGCTAATTTTTCTTTAAGTGCCAATGTTGATTCGTTAGTAACTAAAGTTGAAAATGTACCTCCGACACCTCCTACTGGGATAATTAAAACTAAATTAACGGAAAAATCTGGAAAATTGATTATATTTCCAAATCCAGTGGGAGATAATGTTTCATTTGTTTTGCCGAGTGAGATGTCACCGGAAAGAGTTTTGGTTTATAATACAGCTGGACAATGTGTTATGAATAAGCGAACGAACAATAGGACTCTTTCCGTTCAAGAGCTTAATAAAGGTACTTATTCTGTTGCCTTATATACTATGGCTGGAGATGTTCTGAAAGGAATATTTATTAAACTATGAACTCTTAAAATATAATTCTATGAGAAAGTTTTTATTATTATTGTTGGGTGTATTCATACTTTTTTGTG
>UMDQ01003414.1_pt1 | contig 70226 bp, 67 predicted proteins | sample 1964531 | NCBI WGS metagenome assembly UMDQ01 (sample SAMEA4835998, study PRJEB28245) | human gut metagenome | biome: gut microbiome; material: fecal sample | place: Denmark | collected 2008
AATTTGCCGCCGCATGGTTATCTGGAACTTTTAAGTATCTATTGTTCGTAATATTACTTATCGACACAAAACACAATATGCTGATTTCGACAATTCTTTCCTCTATTTGCTTAGTCCTCAAACGGGATAACGGCTCCGTCATAGGTGTCGTTGATGTACTGCTTGATCTCATCAGACTTTAATACTTTTACAAGTGCCTGGGTGCCAGGGTCATTCTCATGTCCCTCTTTTACTGCAATGATGTTCACGTAGGTCTTCGCTGCCTCGGAATCGGATGCCTCGTAAGCCAGTGCATCTTTTGCAACGGAGAAGCCTGCCTGTAATGCATAGTTACCGTTTAATACAACGAATGCAACCTCCGGAGCCACTCTTGCAACCTGCTCTGCTGCCAGCTCCTCGATCTTGACATTGTGCGGGTTCTCTGCAATATCATTAACAGTTGCCTCTAAGCCGGCACCTTCCTTTAAGGTAATGATGCCGTTATCCTGTAACAGAAGAAGTGCTCTCGCCTCGTTTGTGGTATCGTTCGGCACTGCAATGGTGTCACCATCAGCCAGCTCGGAGAGATCAGACTTTGTTCCCGGATAGATGCCGAACGGCTCATAGTGGATGCCGCCTGCATTGACCAGATGGGTTCCCTTCTCTTCGTTAAAGCTCTCAAGGTACGGAATGTGCTGGAAGTAGTTTGCGTCAAACTCGCCGCTTTCTACCACTTCGTTCGGCATTACATAGTCGTCGAAAATCTTGATCTCCAGATCCCATCCCTCATCGGCAAGAATCTTCTTTGCTTCCTCAAGAATCTCTGCGTGCGGTGTTGCGGATGCAGCCACTTTGATGGTGCCGCCTTCTGCTGCGGTATCGGTGCTCTCTGTGTTCTCAGCACTCACAGCCTCCTCCGTTGCAGCTACGGGCGTCTCTTCCTTTGTTGCTGCACTGGTGTCTGTGCTCTCCTCCGTGCTGCTTCCGCATCCTGCGAATGCGGATAATGCGAGCACGCCTGCCAGAATCGTTGACAATACTTTCTTTTTCATAATAGTGTCCTCCTTAAAACTTAAAAATATATGCAAATTTGTTATTGCTACTTTCTGCGATCCAGCCGATTCGCAATCTTCATTCCGATCGTCTGGAAAATCTGGAATAAAATTACCAGAAGCACCACTGTGACAACCATGATATCGGTCTGCCATCTGGTGTAACCATAGCGGATGGCAATATCTCCCAGTCCGCCTCCGCCGACGGTTCCTGCCATCGCGGAATATCCTAAAATCGTGCCAAGGGAAATCGTTGCTCCGACAATCAGAGACGTTCTCGCCTCCACCAGCATGACCTTGGTCACAATCTGAAAATCGGATGCTCCCATGGAGCGCGCTGCCTCGATGACGCCTGCATCCACCTCTTTTAATGAGGATTCTACCATTCTGGCAATGTAAGGTGCCGCCGCAATCGTCAGCGGGACGATCGTCGCCGTCGATCCGTAGCTTCTTCCCACCACAAATCTGGTGAACGGAATCAGCACAATCAGCAAAATAATAAACGGAATACTGCGCAGCAGGTTGGAAATCACATCCAGCACCTTGTAGACTGCCGCATTCGGACGGATGCCGTCCTTGTCCGTGACAGTCAGCACAATTCCCATCGGAAGTCCGATGATATATCCAAACAATGTGGACGCTAAGGTCATATACAGGGTGTCCCGGATTCCCTCCAAAAGCATGATGATTACCTGACTATTCCACATCTCCGGTCACCTCCTCAATCTCAAGTCCCTTTTCCACCAGATAAGCCTCCATCTGCTCCTGCAGCCCGGCGTCTGACGGAAGTCCCAGAATCATCTCACCCTTTGCCACTCCGCCGACATTCTTGGTATCTGCGCGGAGGATGTTCACCGGCGTACCGAACTTTAACACCATATTGGCAATGACGGGCTCAAATGCGGAATTCTCTGAGAATACAATACGAAGCTTCTTATCGTCGCCGATGCGATCCCGCTGTCTGCTCTCACCGCTCCATCCGGTCAGCTCCGCTCCATCCGCAGTATCACCTTCCGCCCCGGAATATGACGCGGCATCCGCAGCACGGTCGCTCAAGATCAGGCTTCTCGCCACACGGGATTTCGGATGGTTGAAAATCTCCTCGACCAGGCCGACTTCCACGATGCTTCCTTTTTCCACAATCGCCACATGGCTGCAGATTTCCCGGATCACGGACATCTGATGCGTGATAATCACAATCGTGATGCCGAATTTCCGGTTGATCTCCTTTAAGAGTGCCAGAATGGACTGCGTTGTCTGCGGATCTAAGGCACTGGTTGCCTCGTCGCAGAGCAGAATCTTCGGATCCGTCGCAAGAGCTCTGGCGATCGCCACTCTCTGCTTCTGTCCGCCGGAAAGCTGTGCCGGATAAGCATCCGCCTTGTCGGCAAGTCCGACAGTCTCGAGCAGCTCAAGCGCTCTTTTCTTCGCCTCATCCTTCTTTTTCTTCGCAATCTGCATCGGGAAACATACATTGTCCAGCACACTCTTTTGCATGAGAAGATTGAAATGCTGGAAAATCATTGCGATGTCGCTCCGCTGCTCCCGCAGTTCTTTCTCGGTCAGCGTTCCCAGATCTCTTCCGCCGATGATAACCTCACCGCTCGTCGGCCTCTCCAGATAATTCAGACACCGCACCAGGGTACTTTTCCCGGCACCGGACATTCCAATGATTCCGTAGATGTCTCCCTCCTCAATGTCGAGCGAGATATCCCGCAGCGCTTCCACGCTGTTTCCCTTCTGCTCGAAGGTCTTTGATAAATGACGTATCGCAATCGCTGGCATCCACTGCCACCTCCTAAAATGTTATTTCAAAATATAGAACGAAAAAAGAGCAGCCCCTGCGGCTGCCCCAACCCACGCTCCATAGCGCCGGTATCTATCTGTTCTTCCAAAGGTCTGAAGAATCCGGGAAAAGCCGCACAACATCTGCATCCATGCCATCACACATGGACATCTGGCGCATCCTGTCACACATCATCGCTGATCTCATCTGCCGCGCTGTGTCTCTCATACCCGTTTCCTCCTTCCTGCTTCTCCACTCCATGCTGTCTGTTATCTGCATGTGTTTTTTGATTACATTGCCTATTATAACAGGCAGTTTGGGAAAGTGTTAATACAGGAAGCCGATAGTTGGTTATAGGTGAAACCTATAGCCAACCACTACATAATTTTCTCTTTATATTTTTTCAATTCTTCGATATAGATCTGTCCGATGTGACTGATTGATGCCCCTTTGCGCTTCACATAGCCAATCCGCATCTTTTCCGTCTCCTTGAGTGGAATTGCCATGTAATCACTGCCGTTTAGCTCCTCGCAGATAATTCCCGAGCACAGCGTGTACGCGTTCAGCCCAATCATAAAGTTTAGCAGTGTTGCCCGGTCGTTCGCCTTAATCAGCCGCTTATAATCGTAGGTGCTCTTCATCTCTTCCGCGAGGTAGAGCGAGCTGTTCCGTCCCTGGTCAAAGGACAGGCACGGATACTCGTCCAGTTCTTCCATGGAGATCACGCTCTGCCCTGCAAGCGGATGTCCCGACCACAGATAGACATAGGTATCGCAGGCAAACAGTTCCTCGAACTCCAACCCCTTCTCCCGGATGATCTTCATCAGCACCTGCTCATTAAAATCGTTCAGATACAGAACGCCGATCTCGCTCTTAAAGTTGCGTACATTCTCCATAACGTCGTATGTGGTCGTCTCGTTCGCCGCGAATTCATAGCTGTCCATCCCTGCTTTCTTTACAGTCTCCACAAACGCTTTGACCGCAAACGTATAGTGCTGCATGGACACACTGAACTTTTCCTTGCGCTGCTTCTCCACATAGCGCGCCTTAAGGATTCCGTACTGGTCGATCACCTGTCTGGCGTACCCCAGAAACTCCTCACCCTCCGGTGTGATGATGATTCCCCGGTTCGAGCGCATAAAAATCTGCAGCCCGATCTCCTGCTCCAGTTCCTTTACCGTCTCGGACAGGCTGGGCTGCGATAAAAACAGACGCTTTGCCGCCTCATTCATCGATCCGCAGTCGGCAATCGCCAGTGCATATCTCAGTTGCTGTAATGTCATGAATTCTCCTTTTCCAGATAGCGCTTTTTACTTGAAAAACCGCGGCCGGAAACCTCACTGACACGATTGATCACAACGAACGCATCCTCATCCACCGAGTGGATCAGCTTCTCCGTCTTCGCCAGTTCCTGTATTGACACCACCGTAAGCAGCATCTCCGTCTCCCGCTCCATGTATCCGGTCTCACTTTTTAACATTGTAACACCGCGGTCGATATCTGTTAAGACTGCTTTTCTGATCTCATCGATTTTCTCACTGACTACTTTGATCTGCATCTTTGCAGTTCCAAGCATCAGGCACTTATCCAGCACCACGCTGTAGACAATCACCAGAAGAATACCATAGAGAAGCTGTTCTCCTGTGCTGTCAAACGCCTGGAGCAGCAAAATCAGCATATCAAACACATAGATGGACTTTGACACTGGTATCTTAAAATAGCGGTTCAACACAAGCGGCGGTATATCCATGCCGCCAGTCGATGCGCCCGCACGGATCACAACGCCGATGGCTCCTCCGATACAGATTCCTCCGAAGATCATACAGAGAATCATATCGTCGGTGATCGCATATCCGTGCAGAATCCGTGTAAACAGCTCCAGCGCTACCGGATAACTGAAGGTGCTGACCAGTGTGTTAGCTGCAAATTTTTTCCCGAATACCGCAAATCCGATCAGAAACATAACCGTATTGAACAGCAGTACAAACACGGAGACGGAACAACCCATCATGTGGTGCACAAACAGCGCAATTCCCGTCGTTCCGCCGGTAATCAGTCCTCCCGGCACAATGAACATCGCCACGCCGAATGCATACAGGCAGTTTCCCAGAATCACCACGCACGTCTCGAGCACTCTTTTCCAAAATTCATTCATCTTCCCTGTCTCCTCTGATCAGATTTCTTATCAGCTTATAAATACCCCGCAGAACTGAGAACACAAGGAACATTACAATGAATCCGAATACACCCATCACAATGTCTGCAAATTCCATATTGCCGGTGCCTGTTACTTTCTGCCCGATCTCTATGGCAAACGTGATCACGATAATCAGTGTCAACACATAAATCCACGCAATTACCATGACATGCTCATGCTTTGCAAGCCATTTAAAAACAGGATACACGACAAAAATGAATCCCATTCCCATCATACCAATGACGAGAAAATGCAGTTCTTTATCTGTAAAATTGTATTCATACGCATCATTCAGACGAAGAATGTGACTGTGAATCTTCGCAATCCATTCCACAATCCAGTACAGCAGCTCTTTCATAATTACCTCCTGCTTCTAGTTTTTGGAATAAGATTACTACGAATCTCAGCCACATGCAAGTCAGCGTATTAGCGGAATAAAATCTCAGCACAGTGTATTTTTGTACACCGTTCCCCCTTTCATAATCAGGCGCAGATGATCGGTGTCTGCAAGAACCGATACACTCTTTGTCGGATCTCCATCCACCAGAAGCAGATCTGCATAGGATCCCGCCTCCAGCACACCGATCTTTCCCTTCGGGTAAGGATTCTGGTAGGTCGTAAGTGCAAACACCTCGTTTGCAGTGCCCGTCAAAGCCCTCAGCGCCCGCATTGTGCCGAAGCGCTTTTCGTAATACTGGATATCCTCGCTCTGCTCCACCTGATAATCCGGTCCCGTGATCATCATATCCGTTCCGAACAAAAGCCTGATATCCTCATGCCGGTTTAAGATCTCGGTAGCCGTCAGTTTGATGTGGGATGCACCGCGGTAGAACTGCTCGCGCACTGCCCGGATGATCTCCGGCACCCCGTCCGCCAAAACGGTGCTGGACGGATGCCTGTACTGGATGTCGCGATAGGTATGCGCATACTCCGAATCTCCATGCCCGCACGTCTGGCTGATGTAGGCACCGCAGGGATAGATGCGCGGTCCCGGAAGCACACCCTCGTCAAACGCCAGCTTTAATCCCTCGCTCACACTTCCCGCATCACGGAACGTGGTAAACCCGGCCATCAGCGCATCCTTACATTTTGCGACGGTCAGCACCGTAGCGTAATCCACCGGGAATTCTCCCTTTGCGAACAGACATCCCAGGTGAACATGCGCGTCCGTCATTCCCGGCATCGCCACCATGCCCGTGCCGTCAAATACCTCGTCAAAATTTTCTTCCGATACTTCATCCGCAGTAATCTCTGTGACAATATCGTCCTCAATGACAATCTTTTTCCCTTGCGCCAGCCCGCTGCTGTGCCCATCGAATACCGCTGCGTTTTTGATCAGCTTTTTTCTGTGTTTTTCCATGCCTTATCCTCTGTGGGACTGTGCAGCCTTACGCACACTGCCCGTCTTATGAAAATTTATCACGCACCACTTCCGCCAACAGTCTCGCTGTCATATCGACTCCCAGCGTTGCACTGTTGACCATCAGATCCATATGGTTCATATCGTTCGGCAGATACCCCGCATACCGCATATGATAGGCATCTCTCGCCTTGTCCACATCGCGGATCATCCGCTTCGCCGCCTTTGTGTCCATGCCGAGATCATTGACACAGTTGACAATGCGGTCTTCGTACGGCGCATAGATAAAAATTCTGATCAGATGATCGCAATCCTCCAGAATTGCGTCCGCGCATCTGCCGACAATGATGCAGGATTCCTTCACGGCAAGTTTTTTTATCATCTCGCTCTCCGTCTTAAACAGGGCATCCTGCGTCGCCGTGGTTCCGCTGCCGAGTGGGAAACTCATGAACAGATACTTTGCCGACTCCTCCAGATTGCTCGCTTCCTTTAACGGAATGTTGTGAACTTTGGACGCCTCCTCCACAATATCTCTGTCGTAGTATTCAATTTCCAGAAGTTCTGCCAGTTTCTTTGCAATCGGTCTTCCCAGACTTCCAAATTGTCTTGAAATTGAAATCACATATTTCTGCATATCTTTCTCTCCTCTCCGTCTTCGCACACAGCTATGACTCTTCCTTTAAAATACGTTTTAAGAATTTTCTGGTTGCCTCCTCCTTCGGATGATCAAAGATCTCCTCCGGCGTTCCTTTTTCCACAACCACACCGTCTGCCATAAAAATAGCCTGACTTGCCACTTCTCTTGCAAACTGCATCTCATGTGTTACCACAATCATTGTGACTCCCTGTTTTGCGAACTGTTTCATGACATTTAACACCTCTCCCACCAGCTCCGGATCGAGTGCGGACGTCGGCTCATCAAAAAGAATGACCTCTGGATTCGCTGCCATTGCCCGTGCAATTCCGACACGCTGCTGCATGCCGCCGGATAGCTGTGCCGGGTAATAATCGTACTTTCCTGCAAGACCAACCTTGTCTAACAGTTCTTTTCCGATCTTCTCCGCCTCTTCCTTTTTCATATGGCGTCCCACGGTAAGCCCCAGCGTCACATTGGAAAGAACCGTCTTGTTCACGAAGAGATTGTAATTCTGGAAAACGAAGGAAGTATTTCTCCGAATCTCCAGCTTTTCCTTATTTTTTACATTTTTTAAGTTATATTCTCTTCCGTTTAAGACCATCGAGCCTTCATCCGGTTTTTCCAGAAGATTCAGGCAGCGCAAAAAGGTGGTCTTACCGGAACCGCTCGGTCCGAGTATGACGATGACGTCCCCTTTCTGTACATCAAGATCGATTCCTCTTAAAATCACATTATCTCCAAAAACCTTTTTTACATTTCTCACTTCTAATACTGCCATAGCCCTGTTTCCTTCCTATTATAATAATGTACGATGCCGTACCGCATCTCAGCCTGCCAGTGTCTTAACGCTTTTTGAAAATTTCCGCTCCACATAGTGGCTCAGCCGCTCTAACACAATTCCGATGCCCCAGAATACCATGGCTGCCGCCACATACGCCTCCAGGTAAGAGTACGCCGCACTTGCCGCGTTGATGGAATCCGTCAGAATGTCTGACACTCCAATGACCGACACTAACGCCGTTCCCTTTACCAGCGAGAGAATATCGTTCGTGAGCGGTGGAATGACCGCCCGCACCGCCTGCGGCACAATCACATGGAAAAAGGTCTGTGCTTTTGTCAGTCCCGAGGCATATCCCGCTTCATACTGTCCCTTGTCCACGGAGATCAGACCGCTTCTTATGATTTCCGAAATACTGGCAAGACTACAGAACACCAGAGCTGCAATCGCCACATACATCAGACTGACATCCTTGATCGTCTTCTGTGAATGAAAAAATGCTGCGATACTGGAAAACTGCGTCGTCCAGATCAGATAAAAGATGAGCAGAACCAGGTTCATCGGAAACGCTTTGCTCAGTGCCATAAGGACATCCATAACCGGCTTTAACACCGGAACTTTATAGACTCTCACCAGCTGCGCACCAAGGAGATCTTAGATTACGTCGCTTCGGAATTCTGTGAAATCGGCGTTCTGCTGAAAAACCGTGAGAACCGCGTTCTCGACTGGGAGATGGAGCAGCAGGAACTTGATTTTCATCTGCTGGCAACCATGCGCCCCAAAGTCTATGTTCCCAAGCAGCATCCGCTCGCCGGCAGGACGAAGGTATCGATGGAAGACCTGGCTCCCTATGTCTACAGCCACTATTTTCAGGGAATCGACAGTTCCAGAGACCGCTTCTTCTCCGAGGAGCTTGTGGAGAATACCGTCGCAAAAAAAACAATCACCCTCACGGACGAGATGGCAGATGCCAGCATCGGCATGGAGATGAACACCTATACCATCGGTTCCGGCATGTCTGGTGAGAATCTGCTGGAAAAAGATTACGCCGTCATGAATCTGGACACGCATCAACGGATCGAACTTGGCTGGATCTCCCGCAGGGATCACGAACTAAGTAATTTCGGCAAGCGCTTTCTGGATCTGCTGGCAGAAAAACTCAACTCCATGCAGTTGGATTAGCGAATGGGTAATCTTTGGACGCAAAAAGGGACAGGGGGCGCACAGCACTTCGTGCTGTGCAGCTCCCTGTCCCTTTTCTCCTGTCATCTGCAGGCGTATCGCTTAGTAAACATGCTTTTTCGACTTGTGGGCTTCTCTCGCTTCCTCGACCGCCTCATGGTCTGCCATATTCACCTTTGCTGCTACTTTTTTCTTCTTCAACGGATGTTTTGGATTCTTATCTGACATGATCATACGCTTCCTTTCTCTCTGTCATCCTTATCCTTCAATCGCAATGTATTTCTTCTGCTCTACTGCAGGCTTTGCTTCCTTCTTCGGAACAACCAGCGTTAAGATACCGTGCTTGAACTCAGCCTTGATATCCTCCTCGGTTACGCCCTCGCCCACATAGAAGCTCCGGCTGCAGGCACCTGCATAACGCTCTCTGCGGATGTAACGTCCGGATTCTTTCTCCTTCTCGTCCTGATCCAGTCCCTTGGCGGCACTGATGGTCAGATATCCGTCATCCAGCTCTACGGTAATCTCATCCTTCTTGAAGCCCGGAAGATCAACTTCCATCTTGTAGCCATCCTTCATCTCCTGAATATCTGTCTTCATCAGGTTACCGGCTCTTCTGCCGTACAGCTTCTTGTCAACCTTGCGCAAATCTCTGTCATCGAAAAATGGGAAATCATCAAACCAGTCATCAAATAAGTTCTCTCCAAAAATACTAGGTGTTAACATAAGTCATCTCTCCTTTTCTACTTCGTACCTGCCTTCGGCAGATACACTCATGCTGTTTCCTTGTTTCTTTGGAACCGGGATGTTCTGGGAACTCATAGAACTCATTTCCTGTTCTCCTTTTGTTCCTCTCCTTTGTTCTGACTATGTTATAGCACCGTTTATTAGCACTGTCAAGTGTTGAGTGCTAATTTTCTGTGAACTTTTTGTGAAATCCTGTAATTGCTTGATTTTACGGCATTTCAAGCGTTGTTATCGTCCAACTACACATCATTTTCCTTGATTTCCCCTGTTTTCTTCCCGAAGTACCGGCATCCGGAAGATCTGCACGACGAGCGGAATTACCATGATAAACCACACGAGCGGCTCCGCCACAATGACACCGGTGTAGCCTAACATCGGCACAAGCGTGGCGGCGATCACGATTTTCCCGACCATCTCAAGCGAACTCGAAATGAGCGGCGTGATATGATCGCCCAGTCCCTGCATGGCGTTTCGGAGCACGCAGATCACCGCCGTCACATAGTAGAACAGCGTGTCGAATTTCAGGTAGTTGGTCGCATTTAAGATCACAACCTCATTCGTGCTTCCCGTCACAAGATATACCAGCCAGCTGCCGATCGTGTAGCTCGCCACCGCGGAAAGCGTACACCAGATGCAGGTGTAGAAAATGCCGAGCCGGATGCCTTTTTTGACCCGGTCGATCCTGCCCGCGCCCAGATTCTGTCCACAGTAGGTCGCCATCGTCTGTCCGAAGACGCTGAACATCGTCATAAAAATCTCGGAAATTTTCCGTGCCGCCGTGTGCGCCACGATGATATCCTGCCCCAGCTTATTGATCGCCGTCTGGAGTGTCAGCGAGCCGATATTGACCAGCGAGCTCATAAAGCCCATTGACAGCCCCGATCCGAGCATGTTTTTCATCATCGCCGTATCCGCATCCCGGAAATCCTCCCACACAAGGCGGAGCATTTCATACCGTCTCAACATGTAGAGCCAGCAGATCACAAACGCCAGGATCTGTGCCAGAACCGTGGCGGCGGCAGCTCCCCGCACTCCCGCTTTTAACACCAGCACGAACAGAAGATCTCCCGCGATATTTAACGCCACCGACACTGCCAGAATCACGAGCGGCGTGACGGTATCCCCGAGCGCCCGAAGCGCCGCGGCACACGCGTCATAGAGAAATGTCGCAAGAAGTCCCGCTATGATGATAAATATGTAAGGTCCCGCCACCGGAATCAGATGTTCCGGCACATTTAAAAACCGCAGGATCGGCTGTAAAAACACCAGTCCAAGCACCGTCAGCACAACCGAGATCACCGTTCCTAGCACCAGGGAAGCGGCAAACGATTTTTTCACGCTCCGGATATCCTTTGCGCCGAATCGCTGCGCCGTGATGATGGCAAACCCGTTCGCCAGTCCGAGCAAAAAGCCGATGATGAGATTGCTGAGCGTCGTCGTTGCACCGACTGCGGCGAGCGCATCCTCCCCGAGAAAAGAGCCGACAATTCTCGTGTCGGTCACGCTGTAGGTCAACTGCAGCAGATTCCCCAGAAATATCGGCAGTGCAAACGCAAGAATCAGCGTTGACGGTTTTCCTTTTGTAAGATCTTTCATTCGACCGGTCTCTCCTTTTTCGCTACCGGCTTGCGCCGGATTCTGTGATACTGCGGGCGGAGCGTCACCTCCGACACCGCCACGCCCTCTCTCTGCCCCACGATATACGCCACCGCGTCCGCGACATCCTGCGGCAGAAGATAGCTCTCCGTCTCCTCCCCCACCGTAAAGTCTGCATTGCGGTACAATTCCGTCTTCGTCATATCCGGGGATACCACCGCCACCCGCACACCGTATTTTCGCGCCTCGTCAAAGAGGCTGCGCGAAAAGCTCGCAAGTCCTGCCTTTACCGCGCCGTAGGCACAGCCGTGCGGATTCGACTGCTGCGCCGTCACGGATGCGATATTGACGATGCAGCCCTTGTTTTTCTTAAACCCGCGCAGCAGCTGCTGGCTTAAAATCATCGGCACTTCCAGATCTGTGCGCACCATCTCCTGAATCTTCTTCGGGCTTAGTTCCTCGTGCAGTCCGTAGTACGCGCTGCCGGCATTGTTGACGAGCAGCGTTACCGTAGCTTCCGCCGCAATCCCCCGCACCAGCTTCAACATTTTTTCCGTGTCCAGAAGATCGCAGACCACCGCATGAAACAGCGGATTATCTGCAGCGTCCGGAAACTGTTCCGCGAAACTGCTGCCGAACGAGCGTCCGATGCCAAACACTTCATATCCCATTTTGCACAGTCTGGCACTGATCGCCGCCCCGATCCCGGAGGACGCCCCCGTGACAATCGCCGCCTCGTTTTCTCTACACTGCTCCATGTATTCTCTCCTTATTCCTTCCACCGGAAAATCCGCTCTGCCGGAAGATAAGCGGCAAGTTTTTCCGTCATATACTGCTCCATCTCCTCCATGAGCGCCGTCGGGTAATGGTACACCCCGCCGTCATTCTGGTAGGGGAACTGCACCACCGCCGAGTCCGGCTCATTTTTCCGCATCTTCTTCAGATAATCCTGGGAGATGCGGAAGGTTCCGACGCTGACATCCGCCAGTTTTTCCAGGTCCAACACCTCGCAGACCTGCGCAAACATCGCGTCATAGTGCTTCTTCCAGTCGCTGCAATAGATCATCGGATCAAAGCAGAGACGCACCGAAAAGCCGTGTTCCATCGCCGCTTCCGCTCCTGCCAGCCGCCCGGCGAGCGAAGCCGTACCGTGCTCATATGCATCAATCACCTGCTGCGGTGAGATGGTAAACGCACAGATGACGCCTGCCTCCGGCCGGACCGTCTGCCACAGGCAGCCTCCGGTTCCCTTGGTTCTAAGCTCGATGCGCAGCCGTTGTCCGTCGGCATTCACCCTGCGCACAAACTCAATCCAGCGCGCCGCATAGCCGGTCAGATGCTCTAGTGCCAGCAGATCCGTATCGTAGGACACACACAGGTAGACCGGGTGCGCGGCAAGTCTCTTTTCCACTTCCGCAAAAATATCCTCCAGATTGACGAACACCACCAGGTTGGCGGACGGATACATTCCCTTCAGATAGCAGTATTCACAGTCAAACACGCAGTTCATCACACAGGAGGTGTAGTAAAAATGCTCATTTCCAAAGTTCTGGCAGACCGGCGCGCCGGGGTAGAGCAGCTCACCGTGCTTCGCCGCCAGAATCAGATTCTGCGCCGCATGCTGCCTGACATAGTCCTGCCTGCTCCGGCAGAAAACATCCTTATAGTGGTCGATAGCAATCACTTCTGCCTGCGGAAACTGCGTGAGTATCCGCTTTGTCTCCGGATCTTCCGCCACTTCCCGCTCCACATAAATATGGGAAAACGGCGGATTATAATAAGACCTGTTTAAGTTCTTCAAGCCGCACCTTCCCTTCCCGCCTGTCTTTGCACGGGAGCAGCCCCCGCGCATACCATTCTTCCAGTTCCACTTTCCAGTCGTATCCGGTAAGCGCCGCGTACGTGATATACTGCCGCGCCGACGCCCGCATCGTCTGCGAGCAGTGCAGCGCCGCAAAAATCTGCTCCAGCACCGCCTCGTCTTCCTGCAAAATGCCGCCGCTTCGCAGCGCCTCTTCCTCATCGGCCGCCTTCCACAGATTTGCAAGGAATCCCGCGACCGCCTTTACATGCTGCTCCAGCAGCCCCGCGAGCGTCTCCGCCGTCATTCTCTCCTGCCCCGCAACTCCGGAGTCCGATACCACCTTCAAAAAGCTCATCCGGTCCGGAGAAAAAAAGCGGATGCCTGCCTGATAGACGGCCGCCGCTTCCATATCATATAAAGCTCCGTGTGCCGCTGCTCTTTGCAGCGGCTGCATCCCGGTCACAAGTTCACGTTCCTTCCACGGGTGCCGGTACAGAATATCCGGATAGAACGTTTTCCCGGTCGCCTGCTCCGTGATCTTGTGACACACGTACAGGTCTCCGATCTGTGCGGCGTGTGCCGCCCCGTATCCGCTGTCCATGTCCCGGTCTGCCGGTTCACAGCCACCTGCCGCGCAGCAGCCGATATTGACGAGAAAGTCTGCCGCATCTGCTCCATCCCTCGCACAGACTGCCGCGGTCGCAGCAGCCGCAGCAATCTCCCCCACACCGGTCACAACCAGCCGGATGCCTGCGCTCTCATTGTCAAACACCTCAAACGGCGCATACGCCGTGTTCTTTTTTAATTCCAGTTCCCGGATGAGTCCGTGTGCCTCCTGATAGAGCGCCATCATCACATAAATCATCGTCTGTCTCTAACCTTTCCAATACGCCCGGATGGTGTCTTCCACAAGATTCTCTCCGATCACAATCAGAACATCCTGCCCATTTGCAATCGGCTTTCGCGTGATCTCCTGCTGTGTTGCATTGATCTCCAGCCATGTGCCATCCGGATTCTGCAAAAATCCCTTCACACGGAAAATATGTCCGCACGCCGGATCTTTCAACATCTTCTTCACCGCCGCCGTAACCGCATCTCCGTCCAGATGCATATCCAGAAAATACAACGACTCAAACGCCTGTCCCTTCGCAAAGTCCGGCTTCTCATAGCTTGCGATATAATAACCGCAGGAGAGAATCGCGGCAAACTCCTGATCTGGGAGCGGTTCTGCGCCCTCGCACAAGATTTTCTGATCCGCCCGCTGCTTGCAGCCGAGCGCCGCAAGCGACCGCTTCAAATGCGCGATCGTATTCTGCCGCTGCTCCTCTGTCGCCGTGTCGCACTTGCTTAAAATCATACAGCCGGCATTTGCCGCCTGCGACGCCAGCAGGTACTCCGCCTCCGGTGAAAGTGTGTCCTCCAGACGCGCGTCCACCACAGCAATCACATTGCCGATCTCGTACCACTGATCCAGCGGCTCCTCATGCAACACGTCAAAGAACTCGTCCATGTCGTAGATTCCCGACGGCTCCACGAGCACGCGGTCATACCCACACATTCCCATAGCGATCAGCTTGGTGCGGAACCTTCTGCGGTGCGTCTCAGGATCGCAGCCGCCGGAGATCATCTCCAGCTCGCACTGCTCCCCCTCTAACTCCTGCAGCAGCATCATATCAACATTGACCGCGCCGAAATCATTTTCCAGAATTCCGATATTCTGCCCCTGCTCCATCAGGCGCTTCGCATATTTTTTCAAAAACGTCGTCTTCCCCGATCCGAGGAAGCCCGTGATCAGATCAATTTTTACCATGGCAGTCCTCCCTATGCATCCGATCTGGAATATGCATTCTTCATCTGACTGCTGAGTTCAAATAAAACCTTGTCCAGGGTATCTGCCGTCTCCTTCTGCAGCATCTTCGCAATGCTGCGGTTTGCCTCCTCGCGAAGTCTTCTGCGCATCACAGCATCCGTCTCCTTAGCGAGGAGCTCGTCGTAGTGATGGATCAGCTCATGCCCCTTTGCCATCACATGCTCCTGATAGCGCTCGATATGGAACACCGAGCTCCGGTAGGACGCGTCTGCCATCGCCGCAATCAGCCGGCTCGACCAGTAAAAGTTCTCCGTGGACACCTCGCCTGTCGTGTTCGACAGATATTCCGGCGTCTCCTCCACATCGGCATAGAACGGCACCAGCACGTTAAATGCGTTTGACGCAAATGCCAGCCATTCGATCACGCCGTTCTCCTGCTCCATCTGCGGGCGCATCTGGATCACTGCGAGAAAATCGTTCCGGTTGATGCCGATCGAGCGGTATGCACCGCGCAGGGACTTATCCCCGTAAGCGGCATACGGATCATACGGCGTTCCCTGGAAATGGGAGGACAAGACGTATTTGACGTCCTCCACCGTCACCTTTTTCTCCGGTACCATGCACCACGGAAGCTCATCCGAAACCGGTGTGAAATCCGCATGCGGTCCGTCCCACACCTTCGTGTGCGGATTCAGATAGCGCTCCATGAACCACGCACGCGGCGTGTTGTATACATGATCCGCATCGTCATGGCTGCCGAACGCGTCGCGCGGATGAAACTCGCCATCCTGTGAGAGATCCAGATGATACGTCTTTACGAATTCTTCCAGATCCGCCGAGCACATATATTCCTTCTGCTCCCCGAGGGCATCGGAAAAATCAAACCGGTCGATTCCAAGCTGGTTCGGCATGACCACATAGACATCATCCGGCACTCTGCGCGCCATCCAGTGATGTCCGCCGATTGTCTCCAGCCACCAGATCTCATCCTGATCCTGAAATGCAATGCCGTTCATCTCATAGGTGCCGTACTGCTCCAGCAGGCTTCCCAGACGTCTGACACCCTCTCTGGCGCTGCGGATATACGGAAGTACAAGACACACAAGATCTTCCTCGCCGATCCCTCCACAGATCTCCGGCTGACCATCCTCTGCCTTCTGGTATACCACCAGCGGATCTGCGCCGAGCACGCGCGGATTCGAGGTGATCGTCTCCGTCGCCGTCATGGCAACATGCGCCTCATTCACGCCGCTTGCCGCCCAGATGCCTTCCCCGTCGACCGCGTTCGGCACCGCCGTGTAGCGCATCGGCTGCTCCGGCAGCTCGATCTTCACATGTGAAATCACAGACTCATAATGTCGCGGCTGCTCCTGGGGCTGCACGACCACAAATTTCTTCGGTGTAAAATGTCCCGAACCCGAATCGTCGTTGCGCGCAATCATCGTTGATCCGTCATAGGATGCTTTTTTTCCCACTAAAATCGTTGTACAAGCCATTATCCATTCCTCCTTGGTATGTCTATCTGATTTTCCTGCCTCTTCGCCGGAAGCAGAAATTCCCTAAAGCATATTCCACATTGCATAAGAATCATAGCACTTTTCGCTCGTCTTCTACAAGTCCCATCTAGGAACCGGACGGAATCCGCACGAGGATCCGCTCCCCGCCGCGCTCTGCCATGGCAAGCACCGGCACGTGCTTTTTCCGGAGCAGATGCACCACCGGATATGCCGAAAATACATCCCCCTCGACATAAACAGCCTCCGGCCGGTACTGCAGGATCTGTTTCACATAGTCCTTGTTCCGAAGCTTCCAGTCGTTTTTTTCCATCGCCACTTCACCGTAACTGCCGTCCTGCTCCAGCCCGGGCAGCTCCGGCAGCGGGATATGATAGATCTGTGCTTGCGCCATCCCCGGCAGTTCTCTTAAAAGTTCGTCCGCCGCATCGCCGCCGCCCACGTTTACAAGCGCCTTCTCATCCTTGAAGCTGTCCAGACTGATCCGGCATGCCTCCACCGCATCGGAAAGTTCCCCGACCGTCATGAGAAATCCGCCCTTATGGCAGAAAACGGCGCTCTTTAATCCCGATGCCTCCGCCAGTTCTTCCTTTTCCAGTCCGAGCCAGCGTTCCGGGAAGCTGCACTTATAATGGAGAGAATACTCCCGCTTCTGCGGCTGGATGCAGTATCCGCCCCGGTTCGACGGGAAAATCACAAACGCAATCCCGGTCTCCGACAGGCGTTTCTGGCACGGAATAAAATAGGGCAATATCAGAATCGCGGCATCGCGCTCCGCCGTCTCCCCGGACGTTACGGCACGCTCATGCGCCGCCAGCACCTCCTCGATCTGACGGTCGGCGCGCTCATTTCCACGGTAGCGCTCGAATTTATTTTCAAGAATCATGCCCGCCACACTGACTGCCTGAAAAAAGGCGGCGTCGCTTCCGCCCTGCGCATCCCATGCTGGGTTAAAATTACCGATGAGCGTCGCCAGCTCGTTTTTCTCCCCGGTGTTGTCGTTGTTGTCCAACGGCTGTACAAACGCCTCGTCAAATTCCGCTGCCAGCTCCTCCCCGAGGATTGCTTCCCCGAGTTCTTCCCACAGCAGCCCGAACGCCGCATAGGGCACGCCGTTCTCCCGCACCCGGCTGTCTTTCTGATGATGGTCGTACCGTCCTCTTCCGATGTCAAACACGATCCCGTCAAAATCCTCCGGCACCCTGTTGCCTCGCGCAATTACAATCTCCGGATTCAGGTAAAGCAGCAACGCCGCGGAAAACACATCGTCTGCATGAAATTTTCCTCCGTGTGTAAACGCCGCCGCATCTTTTCTCTGAATCTGTTCCAGTAAGTCTTCCGTCATTCTTTTTCTCCCTCATTCGCTTCTTCCATCACAACACGCGCCTCCGGCGCACTGCCCGCCTCCACATAATCGAACCGGATCACCGCCTGCTGCCAGTTCACGCTGACTCTGGCGCTTTTTCCCCGCTCCCTGCCGGCCGCGGAAATCTGTTCTAACAGTTCCCCCAAGACCTCCCTGGTGAGATACCCGCCCCTCCAGTGAAAGGTAAACGTTTTTCCTTTTTTTGCTGTCTGAAGCGCACGTTTATAGACATCCTCCACCTTCGTGAAGGAAAGCTTTTTCTCCCGATAATAAAAATGCTGTGCATCCGTACATTCCGGCACAGGCGCGATCAGGGGCTGATGATCCCGGAATACGCTCTTGTCGCAGAGATTGAAATAATCGTACCGGATCTGTGCTCCCGCACCGAGCGTGTTGTCAAATGTGGCATCCAGATGATAATACTGCCCGCCGATTTTTACAATGTTCCACGTATGGCGGTATTTGATCCCCTTCTCTGGGCAGTTTCCGCACAGAGCAATCACGCACCAAATGCCAAGCGCATTGCAAAGCACCTTTACTGACTTTGCGATTCCCTCACAGACGCCCACACCCTGTCCGAGAGGACCTATGATCTCATGGGAATACGGCTTTTTCAGCTTATCGTAGTGCACGTTTTCGCAGATAAAGTCATGGACGTATTTTTCCTTCTCCCACTCGGAGAGATTCTGCGCCGCGCGCGCCAGTTTTTCCACCCGCGCCTTCATCGCCTTCTGGTGCTCTCTGATCTTGCCTTTTTCAAAGAGGTATTCCGGCAGGAACACAAGGTTCGCCGACTCCGGATAATACCGGTACTTGTAGCCGGTCGCCCAGAAAATCTCCGGATGATCCAGCCGCAGCAGGAAAAATACCTGATAGAGATCCTCCGCCTCAAGGCGCGGCATCGGAATGGAATCCTCCAACGCCAATAGTCCCTGCAGCATCGCATGATATGCCGCCTGCTTTGTTTTGTCCATTTTGCTGTAATAATATGCTTCCATCGTTGTCTCCGTGTAGTTATATGGGCAGGGCTATGAGCTGGGGTTCCTGTAGGATTCCGGGATTGGGTTCCACCTCGCCCCGGCAGATTTCTGGCAGGGTTTCTGTCACTTTCCGCCGGATTTTCTGCTGGATTCCGGAATCAGGCTTCCTGCCCGGCGAGCGCCTGGCTCCTCCTATGAACCCGCCGTCTCACAAAATAAAAGCAGACGACTTGTAAAATAATCGTGATAATCCACGATGCCGGATAAGAAATGAACAGAATCGCCAGTGATCTGTGGTATGGAAAAATGCCAAAAATCCACACCACTCTCGTACCAACCGTTCCGATGACCGACAACACCATCGGCACCGCAGAATATCCCATGCCACGCAGCGCCCCCGGGAACAAATCCATCCAGCCGCACAGAAAATATGTAATCGTCGTGTATGCAAGGATCTCCATACCGCACGCAATTACCTCGGCATCCTCCGTGTAGATCTGTAAAATCTCCGGGCCGAACCCATAGCAGATGCATCCCAAAACTACGGCGACCACGACCGATAAGATCATGCAGTCTGCCAGCACACGATCCATGCGCTTTAATTTCCCAACGCCGTAATTCTGGCTGGTAAAGCTCATGCACGCCTGTGTGATGGAGTTCACCGACACATACAAAAAGCCGAGCAGATTGTTTGCCGCCGTGTAGCCTGCCATCGCCGTCGATCCGAACGAATTGACCGAAGACTGCAGGAGCACATTGGAAAAGTTAATGACCGTGCTCTGGATTCCCGCCGGAACACCGACCGAAAAGATCTGCTTTAAGTAGTACCCTTTCATGCCAAGCTCGGAAAAACGCAGCCGATAACTGCTCTCCGACCGGCAGAGGCAACGCAGCACCAGCACACAGGAAATCATCTGTGAAATCACCGTGGCGATCGCCACACCGGCAACGCCGAGCTTGAATACAATGACCAGCACCATATTTAAGCACGCGTTGATGACTCCCGCAATCATCAAAAACAGCAGCGGACGCTTCGTGTCCCCGACAGCGCGCAGGATCGCCGCGCCATAATTGTAGAGCATGAAAAACGGCATTCCCAGAAAATAAATCCGCATATAAAGTGCCGACAGCCCGATGACGTCGTCCGGTGTCCCCATCAGCGCCAGCGCTCCCTTGGAAAAAACAAGTCCCACCAGCGCCATGACAATTCCGCTGACCAGTGCCAGGGTTATCGCGGTATGTACGGTCTCAGACACCTCTTTCTCACGCCCCGCCGCATAGAAACGCGCCGTCAGTACATTTGCCCCCAGCGAAATTCCGATAAACAGATTCGTGAACACGTTGATGAGCGCACTGGTCGATCCCACCGCTGCCAACGCCTGGCTGCCGGAAAACCTGCCCACCACGATAATATCTACCGCATTGAACATCAACTGCAAAATACCCGACAGCATAAGCGGCAGCGAGAAGGAAATCAATTTGTCCATAATCGTTCCGTTGCACATATCGATCTCGTATTTATTCTTTTTTGCCGTTGTCCGTTCCATCTCTGTCACCGCTCCTGTTCTGTGTCTTATCTGTTTCATCCACTGCCCGTTCTATCTTTTCTTAAATCCAGTTAAAGTCCCCGCCGGTAATCGCAAGACTTAAGAGCGCATCCATTTTCGCCACTTCCTCCTCGCCCTCGATTTTCTGCAGAAGCACTGCCGTATCTGTCACGTCCGCAAGCGTTTCATCCGGCCCGATCTCATAATCAATCTCCGATGCACAATCCGGACAGGGAATCCGATTCATCGTCTGCAAGGACAGAAACCGATTCCCGCACTTTTTACATTCATAATATCCGCACTGCTTTGTGCCATCCGGTACATAATACATGGTAAAACCTCCTTTTGCCTGTCACTATCTACCCCATTTTAGCATGATGGCTTTTAAAACACAAATGCAGGGTATGTCTTGGAGGAAAGACATACCCTGCATGGGGGAATAAAGGAAAAATGATTTTATTAGAGGTATATTGGAGGCAAAACTCTAGAATCATTCTTCATCGCGAAAAAACGACTCAAACACTATCAATTACTGTCATAGGCATCTAATTTCACATCAAAGATACTAAAGCCCCAAAATATCTACTCGGCAAAATATAACATTATACGTTTAAAACGATGCTATACTCCTGTAACTGCATTATAAGTGCAAGCTGCATTTGGTAATACTGAACTATCTCATAAAAAATCTTTACTTACATAGGGGACAGTTAATCACATCAGACTGGATCAGAACAGACTCCATTAATATGAAACAACACCAGTTCGACAGAGTGCTCTCAAGAACAACTCATTATAAAATCTGAATGTATTATTTCATAATAGAATCACTTAACACATAACATGTACATATAAAATCATGGCAGTCCCTATTAACACATTTTTAGAATAGCCGTGACCAACATAGCACAAATACTTTCATATAAGATTATATTTACTCATGATAAGAATGGCTCCATTCAAGGAAGATTAACTCCAAACATCTATGAGTATGAATGAAAATAAATCTATTTCATATTAAAGCACATAAGAAAAAGCAGCTACCGCTAGGCAACTGCCCCTTCCCATTTCGTTTATTGAATTACAAATTGCCTTTCAGCAAAGCTGACAATTTCTCTGCTTCATTATGAGTAAGTGTTACCCCTTTTCCCATTTTCTCATGCTCAGGCGCCCAGTCCCTGATATCATACTTAGGTTCTCCGCCATTCCATGATATCTTATTAAGTTCTTTCGTCCAACCCTTAGCACTTTCTGAAAGAACTCCTATCTGCTCTACTATTTCATATTTAATATCTGCCATATCTATAAATCCTCCTTGTTAGAATCGGCAACACCAAATTTATTTACAAAGTCCTCATAGCCATTTACCCAGTCAAACTTTGTATCATCGGATACTGCTTTAAAATGAAGTTCTCCACAATGAATCTTGTTCTTTTCCACATCCGTGAGATCAGCCCATTTCTTACCTGCTTTTGTTTCAACGATGAAATATATTCCAATGGATGGGTCTTTCAAAGCCTCCTTACGACATACTACTGCCCAGTCAGGACTATAATTTCCATATGGTGTATCTATTACAAATCCACCCTTTTTCAGTTTCGTAAAGAGTAATACATTTTCATTGTTTTCCAGCTTATGAGCAAACTTTGACTCACCTTCACTATCAAGCTTGTAATATTCATTCATCGCAGAACTTCTGTCAGATTTTGCTTTGAACACTCTCCATTCCTGCTCAAAATCTGATTCTGTAATTGTATCCAGCTCAAAAATATTTCGCTCATCTAATTCATATCCATTTATCACTTCATAAGAAGTAATATTAGAAGCTTTTGTATCATTAAGAATTCCTTTGATTAACTGTGTCACCTCATCCAGAATATCCTGATTATTAAGTAACTCACGTTTGGTAACTCCTTGCAAAATCTTGAAAATAGCAAGTCTAGGTAACATCGTATGATACATTATGAAGTTTGCAATTTCAAAATCAGATTTTGGATCAGAACTGATTTCCACTTCCAGTTCCTTATCACCATAAGTTAATTCTTCCATTATAAACATCTGAGATGTGTTAAATTTAGCTCTACCCGTTTCAACCTTGTATTCATTCTTTGCTTTCTTAAATAACAATGACTGATTAATCTGAAAAATGCAGTCGTCTATAAACTTATCCTTGTCAATCTTGAATCTGTAAATAGAACGCTGCATAAGGTTCTTGCGAAGTCCAAGATATATCTTTTCAAACTCGCCTTGCGTCACATAGGCTCTAACCCCATTATCATATGGAGCATTATCACCATTTGTAATCTCAATCTTTCTGGTACCTTTCTGAATCATCAATTCCTTGAACTGTTGCTTAATCAGTTGCGCATGCTCATTTAAGGCATCATCTACAAACACCATATTATCCAGAGTTTTTGTTATCTGTTGTGACGAACCTTTCAGCACATTATCAGTATTCATTACTCCGGCTGAAACTAATTCTTCTTTAAAAGTATCCACCAGTTTAGGACTGATTTTTTCTTCTGGAACTCCTGCTGACTTTAATGTTTCAATCAGGATATCAGCAGTAACCTCATCCTTGACAAAATGCATATTGTCATTGAAATCCTTCTGGAGTGCCGATGCAAAATGGTCATAATAATCATTTGCGATTACAGTAAGTTCATTAATTCTATGGTCGATACAACGATTACCTGTGTTGTCAACCGGCAATCTTAATCCTCGCCCAATCTCCTGTTTCTTAGCAATATCAGAACCACCAGCTTTTAAAGTACAAAGTGTAAACACATTTGGGTTATCCCAGCCTTCTCTCAATGCAGAATGTGAAAAGATAAATGCAAGAGGCTCTTCAAAAGAAATCAGTTCATCCTTCTTTTCGAGAATAAGACTGATACCTCTATCAATATCCTCTTGTGACTTTGCTTTGAGTTTCACATCACTATCGTCTACAGATGAATCCCAACCTTCAACATCTACCGCATTATTCTTCTTGTCTCTGGCAAAATACCCCTCTCTGACAGCCTGTACATTCATGTAGTCTGGGAAATACTCTTTATTCATCTCCAGCTCATGTGTATGAGCCGTTACATACTTTTTGTACTCTTCATCAAAAATACGCAGATATTCGCCTCTTCCATCAGGAGCTGAATCATCACGCACCTTATCTACTGCATCAATAAAGAATAATGTCAAAGCCTTGATTTTTCTACCTGAACGAATGATATTGAGCTGTTTGGTAAAATGGTTCTGTATCGCCAATCTTATTTGAATTCGCACAGCCTCATTCTTTTCTATCTCATGATTACTGTGTCCAAGTTCCAAACCAAAAAATCCTTCCTTAGTAGCAACCGACAATGGCTTTAATTTATGAGGTTCCTCAGCAATGCGATAATCCTTATACTGAGATAATCCACCAGATAATTCTTCCAATGATGCTCCGCCACCTACATTGAAAGACTTAAATCTGATTGTTCCCCCTTGATCTTGTGAGAATATCTCAATCTTTGCTTTCAAATCAGAAGTAAATGCCAGATATCTGACATATGGATAATCCTTTGGAATCACACCATAGACTGTCTTAACAACAATCTTTTTAACTAAATCCTTCTGATATGCTGCATAGGAATCTAGCTTATAAATCTGATTATATAACTGCTTGTGTGTAGCAGAATAACGCAAAGTAAAAAGCGGCTTTAGTTCTTCAATAGCAACTAATGATTTTGACTTTTTCTTTGCAGTACCTTCAATCTTTTGTGGCTCGTCTATAATTACAATTGGCTTGATATATTTGATATTTTCCCAGAGGTTCTGACCATACTCATCTTCCTTACGAATTTTATTGGTATCCTTATTGAAAGCCTGAATATTCAAAACACAGATACTTAAATCATTACTCTCTACCAGCTTTGAACTAATCTGTTTTGGATTATTACTATCATAGATAAAGCTATGCTTGCCAATATCAATATTATAAAGCCTCTTAAAATGATCAGCTAACTGCTCCATCGATTTCTCTACCCCCTTACGGATAGCAATAGATGGAACTACTATCATGAACTTACGAAATCCATATTCCTGATATAACTCAAGAATTGTACGAAGATACACATAGGTCTTACCAGTACCAGTCTCCATTTCAATTGTGAAGTTATTCCCCTCAGCCAAAACATTATCAGCAAATAAATCATTGGATAGCTGTACTTTACGCAGATTCTCCAGTAATCTGCTTCCTACCACAATGTCATTATTCCTAATAGGATTACCTTGTGTAACATCATGTATTCTATTATATCTATAAACTCCATCTACATGTCGTGACAAACCTCTGAACAATTCCACAGTAGAATGAATCGCCTGCATCTGATAATCAAGGTCATCCTCAAATTGGAATGTAATACGTTTAGACATCTGATTCTCCTCCAGTCGCATCTTCCGTTTCTTTCTGCTGCAAATAGAAAATTGCTTTCTGTGTTTCTATTTCTTCTCGCAGTTCATCTTCTGTAGGAAGATATAATTTGTATTTGCTCGCAAATAACTGCTCATTCCCATGCAAGATAGAATATCTGGCAATATCTTCATCCGTTTCTGAACATAAAACAATTCCCAACGTTGGATTATCATCAGGGGATTTCTTCAATTCATCATACATCCGAATATACATATCCATCTGCCCTACATCTTGATGCGTAATCCTCTCTGTCTTTAAATCAATTAACACAAAGCATTTTAGAATATAATTGTAAAAAACCAAATCAATAAAATAATCCTGCTTTTCTGTATGAATATGCTGTTGTCTTGCTACAAAGGCATACCCCTTTCCCATCTCCATAAGGAATTTCTGTAAATTTGTTATAATACTCGCTTCCAGTTTTGTTTCATTAAAAGATGTATCTGGCGTTAAGCCCAAAAACTCCACTACTAAAGGATTTTTTATAAACTCAAGCTTATCATTCTGATATGAGGATGTTTTTTCTTTCATTTCAGACTCTATAACTTTCTTATCCTGTGATTGAAGCATACGATAATAATATTGGGTATCAATATTTCTCTGCAAAGTGCGAACACTCCATGTCTGCTCATAAGCTTCTTTCTCATACCATTTGCGAGCTGTTTCATCATGGACTTGAAGTAGAATTCTATAATGTGTCCATGTCAATTGTATAGCAAATTTTCCACTCGGTGAGTGGAAAATTTCTGGGAAACATTTATAGAATCTATAAAAGTTATATAAATTCGTTTTTGTATAGCCCCTTCCATACTTTTGGGTTAGTTCCTTTGATAATTTCTTTATAACTTCTGCACCGTATTCAGCTCGTTCTTCCCCAGCTAACTCTTCCTCCGCTATTCTATATCCAATCAGCCAATTTCGTTGTGACAGTATCGTATTCACTGAACGATATGCCTCTTTTTGAGATACTTCTATAATATTTTGAACATCCTTTAGTATATTGTCTGTTTTTTGAAAATTATCCATAATAGCATTATTTGCACTATTCATAACTTCATTCACCTGCCATTCCTCCTTAAGGCAGATTATGTATCTCTGCCATATTTTCTATATAAATTCCACTGTATATGTAGGTTTGCTAGTTCCTGCATTTTTTTCAATTAGAGCTTTCAATCTTCTGAATGTCTCATCTTTTAAAGAAATATCATCTTTAAATGCCGAATCTCTGAAAATAAATTTAAGTGGCAAAGGTTCAAGCTTCGCAAGCTTTGAGACCACATCCTCTGTGATTGTTGTTTCCAAGCATACCAAATAACTGCTTGCATAAAGGTATGTACGATTGCCAATATCAGATAAATGTTCTAATGTTTCTGAAAGCGCAACATCACGCTGACGGAGCATCAATTCATATACAATATCTATGTCATTTGCACCTGGCATAAAGTCAACAAGATCTGGTGTATACTCAAGCTGATTTACATTGACCTGTCCCATATCCATGATGGAATTCCACTTTATATTGGTATCGGCAGTTCTAAATACTTTAAATCCAATATCGATATCTGCATCTGGATGCTCTGATTTTATTTTCTCTCCGGCTCTGTGAATGCGTTTTTTCCCGATATCAGTAATATTGTTATCCTCTTCATTTGTTTGAATTAAAATAAATTTTCTATTTGCAGCATCTTGAATGTTTGCCATAAATAAAGATTGAGCGGTTGTACCTGAACCAGAAAAAAAGTCTAAAACAATATCATCCTTTTTTGTTGCCAATGTAATAGCTCTCATGATTGTTCCAACAGGTTTTGGTCTCAAAAAATCCTCTTTGACAAAACCAAGTTCTGTAAACTGTTCTGTCCCTCTTTCGCTATTAACATCTTTAAAAGTCCACGCACTAGTTGCCTTTACTCTATCATCTTCAGACAAATAATCTTTTTCCATGACCGTCCATCTTTTTTTGACTGCCATATAATTAGGAACTAAAAATCCCAATCTTTTTAAAGCTGTATCAATTCCAACTCTCCATCTACCATCACTCTCATCATCTTTCTTTGGTTTAATTTGTATGTAACCACTTGGAATGGTATCATCAAATGTGGGGTAAAAATCATTTGTATTCTTATTATACAAAAAGTAATAAAACATATTAGGTCTGTCTTCTCTCTTATCACTATCACCTGTTTTTCTTAAATCAATATATCTAAATCTTCCCAATTCATCTTCTTTATTGTATCTTTTTAACACTTTCTCTTCAGGTTCAAATCCATACAATATGGTATCACTTTTTTGATAAACTACTAAATATTCATGTGCAGTGGCTATATTTTTTTCATCTGAACGTCCTTTAGGATTATTCACATTTGCAATACATCCGACTCTATTGTTTTGTCCAAAAATCTCATCACATATCTTTAACAAATTGTCTATTTCATGATTATCAATGCTTATAAATACAACTCCATTGTCACACAGTAAGTCTTTTGAAAGTAACAATCGTGGATACACAAGGTTAAGCCAATTTGCATGAAATCGATTGTCAGAATTCTTATTTATATAAAATCGTTCGCCATTCTCCTGTATTGCTCCTTCAGCCATATCAGATGCCTCTTTAGTCATTGAAAATTTATCATTATACAATAAATCACTTCCCGTATTATATGGCGGGTCTATATAAATCATCTTGATGGCACCATAATAATTCTGTCTAAGCAATTTTAACACTTCCAGATTATCTCCCTCAATGTAGAGATTTTCTGTAGTATCTGCATCCTTACTATCCTCTGGAATAAACTTCAATGTTCTTCCTACGATATCTTCCTGAGCAATTTTCTTCGCATTCTTTTTTCCTGCCCATGTAAGCTCATATTTTTCATTATTTACTTCATTGAATTGCCCCAATTCTTCTCTCAAGGCTTCAAAATCCACCTCGCCATCCTTTACCACAGCCGGAAATAATTGAGCCAATTTTCTAACCTGATCATTTACAATATTGTTAATATTCTGATTTACTTTCTTGTATTCCATAGTGTCCTCCAATTTTTCATTTTCAGCACTATGACTCTGGCAACTCCAGCAAAATCAGTAATTACAATATTACAAAAATTCTACTGTATATGTCATCTTATGCATTCCGTGATTTTTCTCAATCAATGCTTTTAATCGTCTAAATGTCTCATCTTTTAATGCTATATCATCCCGGAATGCCGAGTCTCTGAAAATGAATTTAATCGGCAAAGGATCTAACTCTGCCAATTTATCTATTAATTCATTTGTAACTTTTGTTTCAAGGCAGACCAAGTAACTATCCGCATAAAGGTAAGTACGTTTGTACCCCCCCCCCACCGAAAATTTGTTCGATTTTTGATGATAATGGTACACTATTTTGTCTAAGCATCAGTTCATACACAATATCCACATCCTTTGCTCCTGGCATAAAATCAATTGTATCTGGCGATGTTTCCATCTGGTTAATATCTATCTGTCCCATATCCATGAGTGAATTCCATTTAATATTTGTGTCAGCGGTTCTAAATACTTTAAAGCCTATATCAATATTTGCATCAGGATATTCTTGCATAACATTCTCTCCTGCTTTTATAAGACGTTTTTTTCCAATATCACATATAGTTTTATAACCGGCGCTAAATGCCTGACTATCTGTTTTTGTTTGTTCAGGTAACTGTACTAAAACAAATTTACGATGTCCTTCATCTTCTGCATTAAGTTTCATCACCGCATGTGCTGTCGTTGCACTCCCTGAGAAAAAATCTAATACAATATCATCTTTTTCTGTTCCGTGATAAATCAACCTTTTAATAACCTCAACTGGCTTAACTGTTTCAAATCCATGTACACCTATTAAATTCGTCAGTTCTTTTTTAGCGCTTTCTGTCGTTCCCAAATTTTTACCAAAAAATCCCCAAAATGGTTCCGTTGTCTCAGAGCGCTCATATTCAGGTCGCATTTTAATTATTACTTTATTATCCCTTATAAATAGATCTCCATTTTCTTTATATTTTTCAACCTGTGCTTGTCCTATCTGCCATTGTTTTCCTTCAGGCAGCGAAACGCTAGAAACACCATCAGAAATATCAAATATCATAGTATCCCTACCTCTTATTCCATTTGCATTCATTACCTCCAATGCATGTTCTCTATAGTTTCCTTTTGAATCTGACAAATCATACTTCTTTTCTCCAACCTTTATCAAGTTAAATCGTCTTTTTTCTGCTTTTGAATAGACAAATATCATCTCTGCTTTAGGTTGTAATTTGTTAAAAGATGTCAATGTATTTTGTGATTTCGTCTTTGACTCCCAATAGATTTCTCCCACAAATCTGTTAGATCCAAAAATTTCTTCCATTATTTGTCTTAAATCAAAGTTTTCATTGTAATCTATACTAATAAAAATAACCCCATCATCCGTCAACAAATCAAACGCAACTTTCAGCCTTGCATACATATTGCTTAACCAATGTGCATGATACCTATTTCCTGATTTTGCATTAACCACATATCTTTCACCTGATTCATTAATCAATCCCTCTTCTAAATCACTTTGCTTCTGAGAAATTGAAAACGAATCCTTGTACACATAATCATCTCCTGTGTTATATGGCGGATCAATATAAATCATCTTAATAGCACCATAATAATTCTGTCTAAGTAACTTCAACACTTCCAGATTATCTCCCTCAATATAAAGATTCCCTGTTGTATCAACCTCCTTACTATCCTCTGGAATAAATTTTAGTGTTCTTCCAATAACATCTTCCAGAGCAATCTTTTTCGCATTCTTTTTTCCTGCCCATGTAAGCTCATACTTTTCACTTCCAACTTCCTTGAACTGCCCCAATTCTTCTTTTAATGCTTCAAAATCCACTTCTCCATCCTTTACTGCGGATGGAAATAACTGAGCAAGTTTCTTTATATTATCTCCAACGATATCATTTATCTGCTGTGGCACCTTGTTATCCATAGCCTGTTTCCTCCTAACTGTCTGCTGTAATCACATTTTTCTTATTTATTTTTATTAAAAAATGTATGAAACTTCCTGTTAAATACAATAAAAAATCTAATTCATTCTCATCTACAGAGTCATCATGCTTGGCGTGCAAATTATTATACTTTGCATAACAATCAATTAACTTAAAAAACATGTTTGATACCTCTGGAGAGAGATTTTTATCCTTTAAATATACACCTAAATCTTTTGTCTGATTTTCTAATGATTTATTATTACCTAAAAATTGTTTCAAAAATAATTCTAAAGTTAATCGTAAGGCGTCAACTACTTGTCTATCATATTTTCCCTTAAGCATATCGTTTAACGCTTGACGATATTGTTTCTGTGCCTTTTCATATACACTTAGCCAATTTATCACATCTACAACCATTGGTTTATCAAAAAACGCTTCACTATAAGGGAAAAACTTATATTCATCTCCATCTATACATATAACTGCATTTACTCCAGATAATTTTAGAGCAATTGCAACCTTTTGAACAAATGCATATTGCCTTGAGCAATCATCTGTTCTAGGGATACTATTAGCAACAAATTCTAAAATTTGAAACCATATATATAATATATACTTGTCTTTTTCAATTTTAACTGTCCCCAATGCCTGATGTAATAACGAACCATCAAACACTCGTTCCTTAACGCCAGTATATGGATAACCTAAAAGTTCAAATATCTTTCTCGTATAAAACTGCAAATCAAATTCATCATATATATTGCTTGCAATTGCTGCAATTGTCCTATTTTTAAATGCTATCAAATCTTCTTTAGGTCTTGTATATCCAAATCTGAATGCGTATTGTTCTTTTATCTTAAGAATATCTGCATAACCATCATCTATTTCTACTGGCTTAATGCTATTTTCCAAGAATATTCCTCCTATATTTCTTCACTATTAAGTTCCTGTATCTCTGTCTTAATCTCTTTATTGATTTTCATTCGCTCGGCATTAGTAACTGCCGTTTTTAATTTACCCTTGGATGTTACCAACTCTACATATTTCTGACATATTCTGGCAGTCCTGCCGGAATCATACCAAGCATTACCATCAAGCAGTTTATCTGTATGAATGTATGCCCTCTCATTAACAATCATATAAGCCTTATAGAACCATTCCTTATAAAGCTGTACCTTGTCATTCTTATTCTTTAATGTGGCATAATTCATATATGCCATAAGCCTATCCCTGTTACTGTCAGGAATACCAAGCATATACTTATCTGTAAGCAAAGTCTGTTCCACTACTATCTGTGTCTCATCAGTCTGGTTGAGTCGCTTTACCGCCATTGAATATACTTCATCCTTGGTGTCATGCATATGAAGCACACATAAAGGTTTGATAAGGTTCTGATAAGTGGCTGCGAGAAAATTTGCCTCCTTGATATTTGCCACTTCTATGTCATAAAACTGTATGACCTGACATCGATACTCTTCATTGTTTACTGACGGAATCTCCTCTCCAGCAATCTGATACCCAAGCCTTACAAACTTAACAGCATCTTTTATTCTCTTTTTTTCATTAGGCTTTAAATCCGTTGGAATGAAGTCTTTTAAAACCACATTGACATCTACCCTGTATGTATCTGGCAAATCAAACATACAATATCGCCTCCAATACTCATGCCTTTTACTCAACTACCAAGAATGAAATCAATTCAAAATCATCGGCAGTTTCGTCAGCAAATGCATTGTTGAATCCACCAAAGTCAAACATAAGCTGAGTAGCTTTTGACTCTTCCTCGCCCTTGATTGATTTTATTGCTTTATTCAGTAGGTCTGAATAGAACTGCATATCCCTGGCGTTATCTGTGCGTACAAAGAATTTCTGGAATAGTTCCATGACAGGTTTGCTCTTGCCATAGCATAGCTTACGGAACTGTTTTACCACTTCCCTAGCCTGTCCATTTCCAAAGAATACCTCTCCATTGTTTTTCATATATATGAGATAATATGGATACAAAGAGCTGTCAGATTTAGGCTTGTTGGCATCATTACGATGCTTGAAGCAGAACAATACCCCAGCATTATCTCCATCAGTTACGGAATACACACCTTTTGGAACTTTCTTGATCTCTGGCACATTTTGAATGTATTCCGACAACTCATTCAAATACTCATTCATATTCAAATCAGTAAGAGAAATATTGTCGTTTGCGTCCTCTATATCAATAACTTCATCCTTTAATCTTTCAAGCTGACGCTTTCTGAAATTAAAATCATTCATTTCAGGAGTAAGCACATCTTCATCACCAGTAGATACCAAATTCAATGTGGTCATCTTGCCTTTTACTCGTGCCTCTAATCCAAGATACTCGTTCAACTCCATATTAGGAAAGAAGTTTATCATCTGAATATTGGTATTTTTACTTCCTATACGATCAATACGACCAAATCTCTGGATCAAAGATACTGGATTCCATTGGATATCAAAGTTAATTACCGTATCGCAATCCTGCAGGTTCTGACCTTCGGAAATACAATCTGTACCAATCAATAAATCAATTTGTTCTTCTGCTGGGATCATTTTTTTCATCTTCGATACAGGCGAGAATGCACATAGTACTGAATTGAAATCACTATCAACATTCCTGTTATTCGTAACAACTCTCTTGCCAGTAACACATGCTGAGTATACTCCTAAAGTCTTCATATGCTCTGAAAGACTGTTGTACAAATAATCTGCTGTATCTGCAAATGCAGTAAAAATAATAACCTTGCGATTGCCATCATTATATGGAGTTTCCTTGACCTTTCTTTCCAAGATGCACATAAGGTCTTGAAGTTTCTGGTCTCTCTGTTCATCGAGGATACGCTTTGCACTTTTATGAATCTCAGCAATAATATGTTTATCGCTGGCTAAATCTTCCAAGTAGTCATCCATTCTTAAATGCTTGACATCTATCTCGTACTTTCCTTCGATATATACATCCTCTGAATCGTTGTCATCAAAGTCTGCATCTTCCTCAGATATATTTCCGCTGCCTTTCAACAATAACTGTTCTGTACGCTCAATTCTTTCTAACAGTCTACGAAGGGTTTCTTCAAAGGAATACACAGAACTTTCCAAACGCTTAAACAGATTGAATCTATGAAGAATAATCATACCATTCGCCTGTGTATCAAAGTTCATGTCTCCACCATGCTTACCTTTAAGGGAATACTTTTCAATGTACAGTTTCTTGTATTCTTCCTTGATATATCTTGTAGGCGTATAGACACTCAGAATCAAGGCTTCAAGAAGCTCATTGGTCTCTCTGAAATGTAAAAGTTCCTTCTTTGTATCAATATCACTATTATATGTATCTGGCTTATTCTTCTCTGGGAACTGCCCCACCCCCTTATCACCATAATAACTGGTAATATGCTTTCTGCTTCGTGATATCGTCATAAGCTCCAACAACTTATAGAAATCTGATGGCAGGCTATCCAACAACTGGTCTTTCTGATGATGTGGAATCTTCTCCCATGTATTGATACTTGCTGAAGTCCTACGCAAAAGATTTTCAACGCTCGTAATCCCCTGTTCCTCAAATGCAGAATCTATATCTCGTGTAATAATGCTTATCTGATTTTTCAAGTCTACCAAGCTGTTATTTACAGGAGTAGCTGACAACATCAGCACCTTTGTATTATTATTTCCATGCTTAATGACATCCTGCATTAATCTCGCATATCGGGTCATTATCAGCTGATCGTTATCATCATATCTATCATTTCTATTACGGAAATTATGCGACTCGTCAATAACTACAAGGTCATATATTCCCCAGTCAAACTTTTTGAGATCTTGTCCTGACCTTGACATTCCGCTATATCTGGACAAATCAGTATGAAACATAATTCTGTAATTAAATGTCTCATGTAAGAATGAATCCTTATAATCTCCTCTGAAAGAATTCCAGTTATCGTAGAGTTTTGCAGGAGTTAGTACAAGAACTCTGTTCATTCCAATTTCAAAATACTTTATAATCGCCAGAGCCTCAAATGTTTTGCCAAGACCTACTGAATCTGCGATAATGCATCCACCATAGGTATTGAGCTTACGAATTGCAGATACTACGCAATCTTTTTGAAAATCATATAGTGCATTCCAAATTTCTGTCTTTTTAAACCTGACACTATCTCTCTCAAAACGCTCTACACCAGCATCCAGCTGATTACCAAACAGCTCATTCAATGTAAAGTAATACAGAAATTCCGGAGCATGCTCCTTATACACATATTGCAGACTTGCAAGCAATTCATCCTTGTAATCTACAGATATCTGTTCGTTGAACCAAATCTTCTTAAAGGTTTCCAAAGCTCCTAATATCTGTTCCTTGTCAGCACTACCATTTAATATCGTATCAAAATTAATATTGCTGAAAGCATCTCTGCTACTCTTCTTAGAAACTTCAAGTGACGAACTACCCTGAATCATAAAGTCATCATCTATTATCAGGATATTCCCACCTATGTGGATACCTGCATTAACCTTACGAATATTGACATGCTTCTCAATAAAATCGTGCATACTTCTAGCTTTGGAAAAATGCTGTAACTTGTTCTTCTCTGTAATATCATAAGCATTGAACAATATATCTGTCGGATTAATTTCAAATTCGTGAGCCATCTCTGATTGATGTGGTAGGAACTTCACATCACGAATTACAAAATTAATTTCCTTCACGTTCTGCAAGTTCTTCTCAAGCAAAGAAAAGACCGATATCGTCAGCTTATCGTTTACAATATTAACTATTGCATCCTTCTTATTTTGAAGGACTTCATTAATTTTCTGTATCATCTGCTCATTTGAATTTATCGCATTCATATATCAGCCAACTCCTTGCTGAACACTGTTCTTTAGCTATGTTCTTGTTGATTATCTCAAAATAGGTGTCCCATAATCTGTACTTCTATCTATGTTCTCTCAAACTTTAATTGCATTTTTAAACGCTTGATTTTGCTAGCAACTACTCTTGCAAAAGCGTATACTTAAATTACCTTTGTTTGATCAGGATGAGCTATTATGGCTAAACAACTATCCTTACCTGAACGTATTATTAATGAGCAAATGATTCATAAAGATTATTCATTTGCCTCCATTGGCAGAAATCTTGACCGATCTGCCTCTACTATTGCTCGTGAAATTTTACATTATCGCTGCTTTACCAGTAGAATACCTCTTATTGGCGAAAATGATTGTATTCACCGCCCCGGCTGTCATAAGAATACACTTTGTCCTGAAATTGGAGTCCATGGTTGCTTCTCATCCAGATGTAAAAATTGTATGTCTTTTTCATAATATATTCAATTACTGACACGGAACTTTTCCAACAACAAATCATCCTATATATTAGCTATCGTTCCAATATCTTTAACCTCCTCACAATCTCCTCCGGCTCTGGAAGCAATGCTTTCATCTCTTCCGGTAACGTATTTCTTAACTGATATGCAGCCACACCAATCGGCGCATTAATATTCTTCAAAGCATATTCTACATAAGTTTTATCCTTACTCTTGCAAATAATAATACCAATAGATGGATTCTCGTCTGGTAATTTAACCTGTTCGTCCAATGCTGTCAGATACAGTTGCATCTTTCCTGCGTATTCTGCTTCAAATTCACCTATTTTCAGTTCTATGGCTATCAGGCTTCTCAGCCTTCTATGAAATAGCAATAAATCAATATATAAATCTCTGTTTCCCGCCGTAAGATGATATTGATTTCCAATAAATGTATAATCTCTACCCATTTCTATCAAAAACGCTCTTATGTTATTTACCAACTGCATTTCTAATTCATATTCAGAGTATTCCGGTGTCAATTCCGCAAAATCAAATGTGTATTCATCTTTTACTGCCAGCTTAGCCTGTACTCTCCGCTCAGCCGGAATTGTTAAATCGAATTTCGTTTGATTCAATAAATATTTCTCATAGGTCTGTGTCTCAATAAAATTAGTTAAAATTCGCTTAGTCCAACCATATCTTTTCGTCATTTGAATGTAAAATTCACGTTGCGAATCATCCTTACATTTTTCCATAATGATGATATTATTAATCCAGCTAATTTCTCGCACCAGTGGTGCGAGTTTTATTATATATATTTCACAAACCCCATTATTCTATTGCTATATTTTCAGAATATATTATACTATAGTAACCTTATTTTCTCAATAAAATGTAATTCGCTGACAATATCTGCCCCACCTCTGACTCTGCCTAGTAACCTCGACCCTAATACCCACTATAATTACAATAATATAGAAGAAGCAGGCAATCATATAGATTACCTGCCATATAAAATAATCAGTATCAAATTGATATATTCGGGCAACCTTCTTTATCCTCAAAAGGCAAAATCCTTTATCCTCACCCATCTTCTCTTTCAAGGCATCTTAGGTCTTCCTTCAAGGTCTTGGCTTACTCTCTCTTATCTCTCGATATTCCTCTATTTTCAAGGCTTTCTCCATGGTTTTAAGTAAAAGAAAAAGACCTCATAGAACGGTTTTTCCGCTCTACAAGGTCTATATTTTCTCGTTATTTTATTCATTCCCTAGGCTAAAGATTTTTGCCCCTTGAGGATAAAGGGCGTTGCCTTTTTATAATTGAAATTATTCAAACTCAATCGTTCCCGGTGGCTTACTGGTCAGATCATAGAATACTCTATTCACCCCGCGCACCTCATTGATAATCCGGCTCATCACCGTCTGCAGCACCTCGAACGGGATCTCCGCCGCCTCCGCGGTCATGAAATCCACCGTATTCACGGCGCGCAGTGCAACTGCATAATCATAGGTTCTCTCATCCCCCATGACTCCGACGCTTCTCATATTGGTGAGTGCCGCAAAATACTGACCGATCGAACGGTCCAGTCCGGCTTTTGCAATCTCCTCGCGGTAGATGGCATCCGCGTCCTGCACAATGCGGACTTTGTCTGCCGTCACCTCGCCGATGATGCGGATGCCGAGTCCCGGTCCCGGGAACGGCTGGCGGAATACCAGATTCTCCGGAATGCCAAGCTCCAGACCTGCCTTGCGCACCTCATCCTTGAACAGGTTGCGCAGCGGCTCGATGATCTCCTTGAAATCAACATAGTCCGGCAGACCTCCGACATTGTGGTGCGACTTGATAACTGCGGATTCCCCGCCAAGTCCACTCTCCACGACGTCCGGATAGATGGTTCCCTGCGCCAGGAAATCCACCGCACCGATCTTCTTCGCCTCTTCCTCAAAGACACGGATGAACTCCTCGCCGATGATCTTGCGCTTCTGCTCCGGCTCCGTCACGCCTGCCAGCTTCGCATAGTAGCGCTCCTGTGCGTTGACGCGGATAAAATTCAGGTCGAACTGACCATCCGGGCCAAATACGCTCTCCACCTCATCGCCCTCATTCTTGCGCAGAAGACCATGATCCACGAACACGCAGGTGAGCTGCTTGCCGATCGCTCTGGATAAAAGTCCTGCTGCGACTGAGGAATCCACACCGCCGGACAGTGCAAGGAGCACCTTGCCGTCACCGACCTTCTCGCGGATCGCCTCGATCGTGTGCTCCACAAAATGATCCATGCGCCAGGTTCCGGCACAACCGCAGACACCGCGCACGAAATTGTGCAGCATCTTGGTTCCCTCCTGGGTGTGAAGCACTTCCGGATGGAACTGGATTGCAAAAAGCTTCTTCTCGCGGTTCTCCGCTGCCGCCACCGGACAGTCTGCCGTGTGCGCCGCAATGGAAAATCCCGGAGCAACTTTTGAAATATAATCAAAATGGCTCATCCAGCAGATCGTCTTCTCCGACACATCGCCGAAAAGCGGCGATGTCGTATCGACAAACACCTCTGTCTTGCCATACTCACGCACCGGTGCCTTCTCAACCTTTCCGCCCAGCACATGCATCATAAGCTGCGCACCGTAGCAGAGTCCCAAAACCGGAATTCCAAGTTCAAACAGTTCCTTCGTGTACGTCGGAGAATCCGGCTCGTAACAGCTGTTCGGACCGCCGGTTAAAATGATACCCTTCGGATTCATCGCCTTGATCTGCTCGATGTCTGTACGGTAGGAATAGATCTCACAGTAAACATTGCACTCTCTGACACGTCTGGCAACCAGCTGATTGTACTGACCGCCAAAGTCGATGACAATGACTTTTTCCTGTGAAAAATTGTTGTTCATTTCCACACTCTTTTCCTCCTGATGTTTTTCCGCCGCAAAGGGCGGTTTGCTCAATTGCTACTATTATAAGATACGCTCCCGCAATTTACAAGGCGCATTTCTATATTTTCCACCATTTCACAATTCAATAATTTTCAATGTTCCGGTTATACTATCTCCATGAAAAAACATGACCGTCTTCCGGATTTTTCCAAACTCTGCGCACCGGAGCAGACTCCTATATCGTTTTTCCTCTCCCAGCAGATTTATTTCTTCTTTCTCGGCTCGATCGGCGGGTTTCTCTGGGAGGTTGCCATCTTTCTGTATCGGGACAAAACCTTTGCCAACCGCGGCTTCCTCTACGGGCCGTGGCTTCCGGTCTACGGCATCGGCGCAGTGCTTTTCTATCTGCTGCTGGGCTGCCGGCGAAAAAAAATCCACCCGGCCGGCGTCTTTTTCCTCAGTGCCGCCATCGGCACCGGTCTGGAACTCCTGATCGGATGGTTTCTGGATGCCTTCTGGAATCTGCGCTACTGGGATTACAGCGGCTATCCTTTTCATTTTCATGGCTATATCTGCCTGTACGCGGCGGTCGGTTTCGGCATCGCGGGCGTGCTCTGGATCTGTGTGCTGGAGGCACCGCTCACCAGACTCTGGAAACGTCTCTCCCCCAAAGTGCGCCTTGGATTAAACACCCTGCTTCTGCTGCTCTTTGCCGCAGACTGCGCGGCTGCGCTCATTTTTCCAAACCGCGGAGCAGGCATTACCTTCCCTTAAGATAGCGCTCCATCTCCGCCCGAAGTTCTGCGAACTGCGCGTTTGTCACAGCGTTGCGGCTCTCAAAATGCAGCAGTTTTTCCAGATAACCCTGCTCTTTTACAATCCGCACACTCTCCGGAAATACCAGTTCAAACACCAGCGAGATATGCCCCACCACATGATCCACCGGCGTGCGCTTGATGCTGCGCAGTGTCGCGTGATGTTCGTAAAAGCTATCCATCACTGCCGGTGTGACGGCTGCGTTGCGCAGTTCCTCCGTCGTGGTATTGTAAATCTCCTCCAGCGGCACATCCACATTGACCCGCAGAATATCGATCTTGTCGGCGTCCCGCAGGATATGGCACAGCTTTTCCGTGCGCGGCGCAAGCCCCTCTGGAATCCGGTAGGCACTGTGCACTCTTATGGCAGTCTCAATCACCTCATCCTCCGCCGCATCGTCCACATACGTGCGGATCAGACCTTCCCCTTCCCGGAGCACTCCGCCAAACAAAATGTCTGCTCCGAGCGCTGCATGATCGATGGAATCCGCATCGCTGAACGTCCCGTATCTCCGGAGTTGTTCAAATCTTCCCACATCGTGCAGCATTCCAAGAAGCCATGCCAGATCAACCTCTGTCTTCTCCATCTGCTCTGCCTTCGCGATCCGCTCGCACAGTTCCGCCACCCGATAAGTGTGGTCAATTTTCAGTTTTATTTTCTCATCGGTCGCATCATAAGCATCCGTATATTCCCGGAATGTTTCTCTGACCCGTTCACGCTCGACTTTCATCTGCCGGTATCTCCTTCTGACTTTCTTATTCTTTTCCCCAGCCCGGTTGGAAGCCTTTTCATCCTGCTTAGGTGCGGTTCGCCTTTTTCGCGGTCTTCTCCTCATACATGATAGCATCCGCCTCACGCACGTAGTCGTCCAGATCGCGCCCGGTCGTCATATCCGTGTGGACACATCCCGCACTGACCGTCAGCGGAAACGGCAGTTTCATCTCCGCCGAACGTTTCCAGATCTCCTTCCGGATCTCTCCGATGATCTTCCCGATCTCTGCATCCGCAGTCTGCTCCAGCACAACGAGGAACTCATCCCCGCCACTCCGGACCGCGACCGCTCCCTCCGGAATATATTTTAAAATCGCCGACGCAATCGTCTTGATCGCCCAGTCCCCATGGATATGCCCGAATTCATCGTTGATGCTTTTGAGCCTGTCCATATCCATGAAAATAATTGAAAGATTCTCCCCCGTCAGCTTCTTTTTCTCAAACATACGACACGCCAGCTTCTGGTAACCGAGCCGGTTGTACATTCCCGTCATGGCGTCCTTCACGTACAGTTCTGACAGCACCTGATTCAGATAGGCAAGGCGCTCCTTCTTATGCAGATTCTCCATCGCAGACGTCAGCACGTTGATAACCTGGAACAGATACTGCTTCTCCATCAGATACACAGCATTCCGGATGACAAAATATCCCACCGTGTGTTCCCGGAAATGAAGCGGCAGAAACAGAAAATCTTTTCCGCCCTCCGCGTAATCGAAGGTCGGGAAAATCCCCTCCACGACCGTCTCCTCGCTCTCTTTTACCACACCGTCCTCATAGGCGAACTCCATCTGCATTTTCTCCGGATAACCGTGCACGCAGAACTCTTCATCCTCAATCAGATGTCTGTCATAATAATCGCTCAATTCCCGGAAATCATTCATGTGCTCATCCATGATCAGATACATCGCGTCACACCGCATGGCCGGAATACATTTCGGAATCCAGCGCGACATCTCCCGCACCGTCTCGCACTGCAGCAATTCATACTCCAGAGAAAGCACCTGCTCCTCAAATTCATCCGTCTCGATTCCGTAGACAATCTGAGCCCTGGAATGTTCTGCCTGATCCACTGCAATGCCGGCGTCACAGCCGCAGCTTTCCCAGAAAATACACTGGTGCCCCGTATAATTAAACCGCGGTACCGTCTCGCCTCTCCACAGCCGCAGAAGAATATCCGCACAACGGTATCCCACCTGCTCGCGGATATGTCCGACCGTTGTGATGTGCGGGGAATAATAGCTCGCTTTGTCAAAATTATCGAATCCGGTCACCAGAAAATCGTCGGGTGCCTTGTAGCCGTGAGCTGCCGCTGTCTCACACACGCCGACGGCAATGTTATCGTTGGCACAGATAATGGCATCCGGAAGTTTCCCGTGCAGCGTGAGCAATTTTTCAAATCCATGCACTCCACACTTGTATTCATAACTCTCGCAGTAGAGATCCCTGGCATCCCACAAAATCCCGTGTGTCTCTGAAAAATCGCGCAGCGCAGCCACACGCCGGTTGCTCTCGTAATTATCGTCCGGTCCCATGACATACCAGAAGCGTCTGCAATTATGCACCTCATAGAGGTGCGCCGCTATTTCCTGCATGGCGGAATAGTTGTCAATACCGACATAGTAAAAATCCGCAATCTCATTTGCAATGGAAATCACCGGCTTCCCGGTGGCCTTTGCCGAGGAGATCACATACTCCCGCACCTCGGAATAGCGGATATTGTTCAGATCTACAATAATGCCGTCGAAATCGTTTAAGTCCGGCAGCCGATAGATGTTGTACTCTCCGATATTGTAATCCTCATCCCTGCTCCAGTCTCCGGAACTGTTGAAAATATACAGATTCACGTCCTCATTCGTCTCTCTGATACGCTCCAACACTCCGGCGGGCCATGCATATGTGAAGAATCGCTTCCATCCGTCCATGATCAACGCTATCTTCTTCATCTGCGCTTATCCTCCATCTATCCTGCCGTTATCTTCTCCTATTATATAAAAACGTTTTCATGCCGTCAAATGCTTCTGCGTTTTCACACATGCTGATGCAGATACTTCTCCTTTGTCGCCATCCCGCCGCGGATGTGCCGCTCGGACTTGTTGATGTCCAGCACCTTGCGCGTCTCCGCCGCGAGCGGCGGGTTGACCTGCGCAAGGCGCTCGGTGACGTCCTTATGTTTGGTCGTAACGATTTGTAGCGGTTTTGTCTGAAGTTGTTTTCTTATCTGCTCTACACTTAGCCCCTCTGTTTTCTTTAGATTCTGCCGTGTTCCCTTGATGGCTGTCTTTCTTTTCCTCTACATTTTCATCCCCATCAATTAAAACCGTTTCATCCAATCCCAGCTCACCAATAAGACGCAGATAAATATCTACATTGCCATCCTTGTCCACTTCAATTTTATTGATCAGGCGCTTCAACTGTGCATTTGTCATTTCATGAACATCTGTGATATCCTCCAGTTGCTTGAATGTGCTGTTCAAAATTGCTTCCAGTTGTTCTCCCTTGGTCAGATGATAAGAGACCATTTTCAGTTCATTCTCCAACCGCTTAATCTCTTTTCGCATCCCACCGATTTTCTCATTCAATTCCTCTCTGGAAATCAAATCATCGGTATACATATCCATATACTTTTCACGGGATTTACGAAGTCTGTTCAATTCTGCATTTAACTGCTTTTCGTACTCAATATTTTCATCTTTTGCTTTGTATACCCGCTGAAATTCTTTAATCACATAATTGATTACTTTTTTCTTCTTACCAAGAATCTCCTGAAAATACTCCTGCAGCGCCTGGATCAGTTCTTCCTCATCTACCGTCACTGCATTCGGGCAGCTATCCGCACCTTTCCCATTATGCCCGGAACACACCCAGCGCACATAAGTATTCTTGTATTGGCGAACTGTTCTTCGGAATGACCATCCACACTCCTTGCATTTAATCAATGTCGAGAATAAATATTTGTTACTCTGTCGCTCATGAGTAATTTTGAAGGAATCATGACGACCTTTTAAAATATCCTGTGCTTTATCAAAGACTTCATCCTCAATAATCCGAAGTTCCGGTCGAAGCGTAACAAGCCATTCTGATTCATCCTTTTCTTTTCTATGACCGGTCAGAAAATCTGCAATCTCTTCTTTGCCGTTGATAATTTTCCCGGTGTATATCTCATTAGTCAAGATTCGGCAAACGGAGTTCTGGCTCCAGTTATTACCACGCTTGGTCTTTATGCCTCGTTCATTGAGCATATTTGCAATCTTCGAGCCACCATAGCCTTCCTCTGTGTACCACTGAAAAATCTGCCGGATTGCTTTTGCTTCATTCTCATTGATAGAAAGGTTAAAATAGTCACCAATCGTCTTATCATAGCCAAAAACGATGTTCGGAACACGACCTTTTTCCGCATTCATCTTCTTACCAAATTTAATTCGTTTAGAAGTATTGGCACTTTCCTCCTGGGCTAATGCACCGAAGATTGTTAGAACGAATTCGCTGTTACCCATACTGGTCATGTTGGCAGTCAGGAACTGTGTTTCGATACCAAGAGATTTCAGTTTGCGGACACTTTGTAGTAAATCAACGGTATTTCTGGCAAAACGAGAAATATCCTTAACTACAACCATATCAAATAAGCCTTTTTCGGCATCTGCAAGCATACGCTGAAATTCCTTACGATTTTTGATTTTGGTTCCGGAAATACCTTCGTCTGCATATAATTTAATAAGGTTGTCCCCGGTGCGTTTTGTGTACTCTAAGAAGAATTCTTTTTGAGTCTCGAGACTGTTGAGCTGGTCGGATTTATCTGTGGATACACGGCAGTATGCGGCGATGTTCATGGCGGTTACCTTTCTGTTAAAAACATAGTGTTCTATTGCTACTATTACGATTTAATCTTATAAATTGTAAATGCGGGCTTATTAAATAAAAAATATAAGGCAGATATTGTCCATATACGCAATAACTACCTTATATACGTTGTTTAAGATATTACTAGCTGCATAAGGAATAAAGCCCCTTACCTCCCAAACAAATTAACGTGCCATCTCAGGCTTGTCTGATAGAACAAACAATCATAATCACTTTCACAGTACCTGATTCCTTCCTCTATCATTCGTTCCTATAAAAACAACTATACTTTTTCTCAAGTGTTAATCCTGTTCCATCATTAAATTTAAGCCTTTGGAGGTGTATTTCTGTTTTCCCTGTAATTGTATGATTAATTTCATCGGGTCTCACGACTTCCTTCAGCTTGTAATAAACAAAGCTTTAGTTGTTCCCCATAAATGTATCAAAATAACTTTTATCAATGCCAATATTATTTACTACCGCATTAATTCTGGTTGCTAAATTAGGAACATCTTTTTCGAGAGTTGACTTCCACAAATTTGACTTGTATGAGAATACCCTAATAGTATTATCAATATCAAATATCTGTCCTGTTTCTTCTGTCTTAATTAAAATGACAGGCTTTTTAAGTGCTATAGCAATCCCCAATTCAAATAATACATTAGGGTTATGTTCCGTCAAATCAGCCATAATAATTTCCGCATTATTAATTGCCTTAACAATTGTTGAATGAATAATATCACTGCCATTTCTATCTGCAGTTTCTGCAACATATCCCGCCTCTATAGCTGCCGGCTTAATTAATTCTGTTAATACTTCATTAAAAAATCCTTTAGAATACTTACCTGTTTTTTCACTAAATGGCATTATAACAAAAATTTTCTTTTCGCTAGATTGATGCATCGGACTGCTTATAATCTGGCTTCCTGTAGAAACGCTGGAAAAATTATTTTCTGATTGTTTTTCTCCAAATGTCTGAAGGAAATGACGATTTTCACGATACACTTTCAAAAAATCATCATGTAAACTTTCATCAATTCCAAAAGTTGATACTAAAGCATTTCTAAAAAAAATCTCATCAGAGGGTTCGTTCCCTTTATAATATTCATACACTTTCTTAAAAATCTCAATATTATTGAATGCAGACCAAACAGCCTCTAACAAATCCTCTTGGGATTGAGCATATACGTATTTTCTACCAAGATCATTTAATTCCACATTGACTGTTTCTCTCGTTCCATTCGTGAACCCGTAATCTCTAGATGACGCCGTTAAATAATAAAAATTATTACCACCTTTTTTCATATTCAATGCTTTTGCGAGCTGCTCCGTTGCCCATGGATTTCCACCATTATTTTCTTTAATTAAAGTTGGAATCTTTAACGCCTCTTCAATTGAATGACTTGGAAATTTTTTAATAGGCTTTACTGTTCTCTTCTTTGTTTTGGTAACTTCATCTGCACCTTCTGTTTTTTCACTAATATCTGTTGTGCTCATACCTTTTACCCTTTCTTTGATATTTAATCATTAAAATATTTTTGTACTTCCTCCGGCAAATACTTCGCCAGTTCCTCCACCAGCTCATACACCTTTGTTCCCGGTGCGATCTCCGTTGGTGTCTTTCCTGCTCCATCTTTAATAATCCGTTTTGCGTATCGGATCGCCAGCTTAGGATTCCCGTATTCCATCAGGATTGTAAAAATATTATTCATGTTCTTTTGATATTTTCCGATTCCCAGTTCTTTGAATTTATCATTCAAGAATGAAATATACTCTGCCCTGTGGTTATTCGCTGTATAATATGCAAAATGAAGCAGAAACCAGAACTCAATACATTCATTACTCCACGCTGCATGATACTGTAATTCCGGATTAATCTTATTCAGGGTATTGGCTCGTTCCTCAACACCGTTGAAATGTTCTGCCGGAAAGCTATCTTTATCGTACACACACCAGACTTGTCCCTTCAGAATCTTGTTCTTCTTAACATAGTCCTCAGCCATTCCAATTACTCGCATAGTTTCTGCCTGGCAAGGTTCAATTTCAATCAATACCATATCTTTGTAAATTGGATTTTCCTCTATCAGCTTTTTAAACCCTAAGAAATAATTTGGTTCCGTCTGCTGTCCTTCGCAAAAGATATAGTACCTATACTGTTTCATCTCCAAATATTCCTGGCGACGCTTCTTCTTCCATTTTTCAGTTCCGGCTTTTTTAGGCATTCACTTTCCCCCAATCTATAATTCTTCTGAGGTACGGATCAGCGCCGTATTTACCTTCCAGATATTGCTTGTCGAACTTGGCATCCTTTCTGACAGATTCCCCCTTTTCATTTTTAAACTCTACCAAAGAATAAAGTTTAGAATTCTGTGCATTTCCCTTTGCCACAAACCAGATCTCATCTCTGCGGAATACTTCGCTATTCATCGTTGACAGATCGTGAGATGTGAAAATCAACTGCGCTTTATGTCTATTGATAGTCATATCATTGAACATCATAATGATATGGCGAAGTAAAACCGGATGGATTTTTGCGTCCAGCTCGTCAATCACAAGCACAGTTCCGGTAATCAGACTTTCTGCAATAAACGGAAGTAATCCAAATAATTTCTGTGTTCCACTGGATTCATCAAACAAATTGATTTCTGTTTCCACATCATCTACGCAATGTTTTGTGAATATATCTATTCTTTCATTCTCTTTTTCCTCCACTCTGAAATCTACAATGTCTAAGTCCATCTCCTGAATCATCTGAAGCATTAACTGTTTTACCTCTTCCGATGTGGACACAGCCATTCGTAGTTCTTGTATTGGATTTCCATAATTCAGGAATTCAATTCCATATTCAAACCAACTCAATACATCCTTAACCACGGCATTTCCCTTGTAAGCAATTCCTAAATAAGAAAGTAGCGTAAGTGTTTTAGATAATTCATCACTAACTTTCAGTTTTGCAAAAGCTCCCTTTAAAATAATGCCGTTTTTATCTCTGGTAAAAAGAGCTGATTTTCTACCTGTTTCAAGCTTGACTCTATCCAAGCTCTCATATAAAACAATATCACGCTTTACGTGCAAAATGTATCTGTACTCTGAAACTGTAGTTCGGAAAAATAATTCAAATTCTGTAGGCTCGTCCTTACTCTCCGAAAATGCAAATGGCTCCACAATGATTTTCTTTTGAAGTAATACCTTTTCCTCGCTATCCTCTGTCGCAAAAAGGGGACGTAACACTTTTGCCACCAAGGTATGCAATGCAGCCAAAACATTAGATTTTCCTCCGCCATTCGGACCATAAATAGCTGATACCGGTAGATATTTTTCCTCATCTTTATCTATAATGATTCTATCCTCATGTTCCGATATTGCAGCTGCCTGCATATCAAATGTCACTTCATCTCTTATACTTTTGAAATTTTTTACTGTAAACTGGCATAACATATCTTTTACCCTCCGTTATACCTTTATTATATCCCCGGCACAAATATTTGCAAGTAATATTTGAGTTTTTTTCTCATATATCAGTTTGTAATATCGCATTTTGTAAATTTCTGTCGATTATAGTCTATAACCTCATAACATTTATAGAACTGTACTTGATTGCGTTTCATCTACTACCATAATAAGAAAAACAAGGCTCTCACCTTGCTCCTCTTATCCCACACATAACTTTTCCGTGTTTTCCAATAAATTTTCTAGTATGTAACCCTCACTCTCTGCATACAATGCAGCATCCTCTATTGCCCGCTCTACCTTCCCGGCATTAACTTCTATTAAGAGTTTGCACAGGAAATCTGCGGTATCTTTCGCTGAATTTGGATTATGAAAACGATAATTTAATTTCGTCCTTTTCAAGCGAAAGCTACACCCCCTTACCTCGCCTGTCCTTCTCTCCCATATTATGAGGAGGATTCTTAGATTAGACCAGACCTTTTTATTTAATCTAAGCATAATCCATTTGAAATCAAATTACGTTCCCAAAATACTGGACTTTTGTCTATTCCCACTGTACTTTTTCAAAAATCACGCTGTTCCCAGCTGCACCATATTCCATTCAAAGCCGTAAAAGTGAAAGAAAACGCTTGAAAAAGGTTTTATGTTACTAATCTTCTTCAAGCGTCTCAATGCCAATCCCGTATACAATTTTATAATCGGCATCCTCTTCTTTGCCTTGCTTTTTCTAAATTCAGTTTTACCTTCAATTTTATATTCACAACTTGGCAAGCAGTGCATTTGTACACACAAAATGCATTTTTTCTTGTTTGGAGTGTCTCCCAAACCCTCAGAAACAATCAGAAATCTGATTGAGCCATATTGTAAATAAAGCTTTTCGCAACATTATTACACTAACCATAGATAAATTTGTATCAATTCTTAACGAATATCTTGTTTGGTACAACGAAGAACATATCAAATCTACACTCAATTACATGAGCCCATCAGAGTATCGTAAGAGTCTTGAATTGATTGCTTAATCAGTCCATGATTTCGTTCGCATCCCCTAATGTCCTAAAGCCATAAAAAATGCAGGTGAAATCACATTTTTGTAATCTCATCGGTATGTTATTAACCATTATTACAAGATTCCTTTTCCATCTCCAAGGAGAATAATCTTTAAATTTTCATCAATTTGTTCATCATCAAGCCATTGCAGAATAAGTGGTTGAATAACTTCCCTACTTCCTACAGGTCATATTTTCCAGCGCATAAAACTCTTGTCTCCTCACCCGGTAAGGTAACCTCTGCCTCAGTATTCGCAGGAATAACAATATGATATCTAACAGAACCATCCACTCGCTTCCAACCACTCACCACTTTACCATAAACAGAATCATATGACATTTCAATCTCATCTAGATCACTCACTAAATGCGGTTTAATTATAAAATGATTTTTCTGTTCACTGAGTTTTATACCACATACAGTATCAAATATCCATTGGCAACAAGCTCCCTTAGAATAATGATTCAGTGATGCATCATCTGTCCAATTCTCCCAAACTGTAGTTGCTCCATTATTAATCTGTTGTACCCATCCCAATTCCGGATTTACAAGCATGCGATACGCATCGTCAGATTCACCTGCCTCAGATAAGCACTCAAATACAAATGGTGTCGTCAAAAATCCGGTACCAATCTTATAGTCACGCTCACGATTTAATTTTACGATTTGACTGAGTAATACGCTTCTAACCTTATCATCAACAAGTTTTAATCCGCATGGACGTACAAACTTGCACATTCTATCCGTCTCAATCTTTCCATCTTTTACAAAATAATAGTTGTAGGATTCTTTTGTTTTTTCTGCAATCTTTTTATATTCATCCGCAAGATCATTCTCTTTAATATACATTGCCATCTCACTCATAAGAGCTGCATCATAGGAAAGATATGCCGTCGCCTCTTCCGCCATGGGTATCATCATCTTATATTGTGACGGAGCGCAATCCTCTGGTTCTGTCCATTCGCCAAAATCTCTTCCACAAGCACACAGATATTTGTCAAATTTAGTCCTTGGTGGATACAGCAATGAAAGAAGATTTCTCTTTCCCATTCTTCCCTTATAAAATTCAAAACACTTTTTCATTGGCTCCCAAAATTTTTTCATAAGAGAGTCATCTCCATATCGTTTCCAATAATAATATGGAATCATTATAAGAGCATCTCCCCATCCGGCACCGCCTTCCACAGACAGCCACTCCAAAATCTGAGGATTGTTTGGGTTTGATGGGTTAATATTATAAATAAGTCCATTTTCTTTCTGTGAATCAACTACATCCTGAAGCCATTTATGAAAAAAGCTTCTTTGATCCATCATATAATTTCCCGTACTAAAAAATAACTGTGCGTCTCCAGTCCATCCGGCACGTTCTCTGGTAGGGCAATCAGTTGGTACATCAAGAAAATTTCCCTTTACACTCCAGAATGTATTTTTTACAATTTGATTGAGCATATTATCAGATGATGCAAATTCAAATGAAGTATCCATATCACTGTATACTGCAATTGCAGTAAAGTTTTCCGGTTTTATCTCTTCTGGCCATTCAAGCAACAATACGTATCTAAATCCCATTACTGTAAATTTAGATTTATATACATGTTTATTACTATCACAGATTATGTCTGCTGTCTGAAAATGGCACGTATCATACTCACCTTCCCAAGAGATGTTTTTATAAGTGAAGTTTCCATTTTCATCCAACTTCTCACCAAATACCATCTGGCACTTTTTACCAGTTGCTCCACATAATGTCGTTTCCACATATCCGGCTATATTCTGATGAAAATCCAGAACAGTATGACCATCCGGACATTTTATGATTGTCGGATTTGCAAACCTCTCCTGCTCTCTTACCGGAACATTATTAGATGCACAAAGTATTCCATCATATTGGGTCGTTCTTGCGTTCCCACTGTAGGATGGCGTACATGAATAATCTACAATTTCACCATCTTTCATATCCGCTAATCTGATTGGACCATCATTCGACCATTCAAATTTTTCATCCGTGCATACATCTTCCACAGTGCCATCTTCATATACAATTTCCAACTGCCCCATTACTTTTGGTTCATGCCCATAAGTCTTTGCCTTTCCAAATACCCCTGTCTTACTTGCATAAAACCCATCTGCAAGTTCTATTGTCCAAGAATTTGTCTTTTGTGAGAACATTTCCGTCACGTCATACACCTGATAATGAGCCCTTTTCTGAAAAGCTGTCGCCCCCGGTGCAAAAACCTGATCACCAACCTTCTCTCCATTCAAATAGGTTTCATATAAGCCACATGCAGTCATGTACAATCGAGCGTGCTTTACTTTACCGGAAAGCGTAAATTTCTTTCTAAAGTAATCTACCGGATATCTCATTTTCGGATTTTTCTCATGGTCATAATCTCCCATGATAAACGTTGCTTTCCAATCAGATTTTTCCAGTAAACCCATTTCAAATGTTGCGTACTCGCTCCACTCCCCCTGGATACCATTCTCGTTCGTAAGGCGAATGCGACAACTTACGATATCTCTACTTTTAAAATTATCCTCAAATCGAAATTCCATGATATCTGTATTTGCTCTGATAATCTTTGTTTCTCTGCATTCCGCTCCAAAACTTTGCACATTGTATTCAATCTCATATGCACTTTGCTTTATTGCATCTCGACATTTCCATGTCAATACTGGATTCTTTTCATCAATCCCTATCGGATTTTTCATATATGCGATTTTTAGATTTATTGCCTGAATCATATATTCTCCATTCCAAGTTCATTCGTCAAAAACTCATATACCTGTCTGTATACCTTAAATGCCTCTGCATCCTTCAAGATCATTGCTTTTTTCGTTGCCCATGATTCCTGCTTCATAAAGTTTTCTCTGCCAGCACATACACGGTTCATCAGTCATTATCCACTTTTCTCATACCTATTTATCCTCGAATTTTATACTCTTAAGATCAATTGCTCCATATACCTCTTTTTTCATCACACTAGTTCTTTTGACTTCCATCCTCATTCAATCCATTCTCCACTCTAAGTTTCTTTAAATCTTTTTCAAGGTTAAAGAATGCAAATAAAATTACACATATTCCCAGAAAGATAAGTGGCATCCAGTTGAATGCAAAATTAATTCCTGCCATGGCAGAGTTCACAGCGTCCACTCCACCCTCAATATATTTATTAAATCCCGCTTCTCCAAGTGCTGCAAGTTCTGCCCAATCATCAAAACCATTGTCTACAACACCCTTCGTCAAATAATCAAAACTTGTCAGTGACAAAATAAGTCCGATGATTACTGAGCTCAATGAGGTAGCCATCTTTTGTGCAAAACTTACAAATGAAGAATACATTGCCTCTGCAATAACACCAGTCTTATACCGTCCGTATTCCATACATTCATAATTTATCTGTGAGCCAACACATGCAACCAGAATATTAGGGAGACTCACAAATAAGTATCCTATCATCTGTATCAGAAGTAATGATGGCATAATTAGACGAAGTACCACCCCAATCATCGCAAATACAATGGACGTCTGTACCACTTTTGCAGTACCAAATTTCTTGCATAGCTTTGGTATAAAGAAAAATACCGGCATCTCTACCACAGACAGTGCCATTACGATAGAAAACACACTCAAGTCTCCATATACATACTGGAAATAATACTGACCTGTTGTAAAAGAACTCATCATAACAAGCATGTACAAGAAATTAATTACTGTGTACATCATAAGATATTTATTCTTAAGCACACTTTTTAAAAAGGTTCCAATAGGCACTTTCTCTATTGCTTCCTTCGCATCATATCCACCAAAAGAAGCGAGTTCTTCCTCTGTATATTCTTTGCATATCATAAACGAAATTAAAGATGCTACGATTCCAAATACTCCCACAATCAAAACAAGAATTACAAATCCCTGCTGTGATCCGTGGAATACATCGATAATTGCTGGAAGTGCCACTTGAAGCCCAAGTGAGCCAATAGCATATACAACCCCTATAATCGTAAGTGTCTTAATTCTGTTTTCCTCTTTTACGATACTTCGTTTAATATTTGTTTCGTATGCAATGTTGGTCATGGTAGAAAAGATTGCACTATGCATTGTTGCAAACACCGTAATATAAACTACCAACCCCATATCGCTCATCAGCGCCCTTGGTGCTATAAAAATGAGTATAAGTGTAATCCACATCGGGATTGCTGCAAGTATCCATGGTCTTGCCTTTCCCCATCTTGTATGTGTAGAGTCAACGATTGTTCCCATCACAAGATCCGTAAGCGCATCAATTGCTGTCTTAATAGCCACTCCAATCGAAATAGCTGCTGCTGCAATGCCAAGACTATTCGTAGCGAAATACGTAACCTCTCCTATCATAAGTCCCGCTAAGATATTTCCTAATCTTAACAATGCAAATCCTAATGTTTTCTTTTTTGAGAATTTCTCATCTGCAATATTTAATTGCGTTGTCTCCATATTTTCTCCTCCTAAATTCAGCGTTTTAATAGCATTGCCCTTAAAACTTTTTCCTTTGTGAGTTTAATCATACCTTCTGATTTCAAAATATAACATCTCACCAATTCATACATATTTCACTCCCATAAAAAAAACTTCCCACTTTTATCTGTGATGAAACTCATATTGAAATTTTCAAATTAACGTAATATAATTTCTATACTAACAGTTTCCACATGCCATTGTCATGTTTTACTGTATTTTCAGCATTTCAAACGTTTTCATTCTCAAAGAGGAGTTTATCCATGGAAATAAAAGGTACCGATCAGATTTATCATATTTTGCAAAACTTAAGTAATCTGGAGATGGCATTTCTGGACTATTCGAATAATAATAAAGATTTCGTAGAGTATCATACTTATATCGAATACTTCAACAGCTATGCCATTAGAAATCATAATCTTTCACGATTTTACTTTCCGATAGCTATTACTCCAGAACTCAATCTGCCAAAGTACATTACGGATATTGGCACTGTTCCAGAAAAGCTCAATATTCCACCCGGATACGATTACGCTATGGCAAAACAGTTCAATTTTCCCGGCGGAGCACCTCACTCCTGCGAATACTACTCTTTATTCTATATCATTGAAGGCAAAGCGGAGGTTACGATCAAAAATTCACAGTTTGCCTTATTTCAGGGTGACTTTATTTTCATACCACCTCATGTTCAGTATATGATTACGTCTGTCCCTGAAAGTATTTGTATATGTTTTAACCTAAAATGCAGTTTTGTCACGGCACAGTACTCAGATATCTTTCATGACGACAAACGTCTAACCACATTTCTTATGGATAGTCTCAATGAAAATAATCAAATGAACTATTTGATTATCCGAACAAATGCCAACGAAATCATTAGAGATTTAGCACTTAACTGCTTTGCTGAATATATCAATCAAAATAAATATGCAAATAATATTATGAAAAACTGTTTATCGCTTATTTTCACCTATGTGCTTAGAGACGAAAATACCCAGATAGAATCATCTATCCGGGTAAGTCAGAATGATCTCCAATATCAGAGAATCATCGATTATTTAAAACAAAATTATCAATTTGCATCTTTGAATTCCACAGCTGAATATGTCCATTACACCAAGCAATATGTCTGCAAAATTGTAAAAGAAGCTACCGGGAAAACATTTAATACCGTTCTTATAGAAATACGTCTTGCCATCGTCTGCCAGTATCTAGAAAACAGTGATTTCTCTCTGGAATACATTTCAGAACTATGCGGTTTCTCTGTAAGTTCTCATCTTAGCCGCGTCTTCAAAGAACACTATGGCATGACACCTAGTGCTTACCGCAAAGCACACAATCCGCATTAAGTCCGCTATACGTTCCGCCATCCTATCTGCTCCAAGCGCATTCGGATGGATTCCATCTGCTACGAACCATTCCGGGTGAGTAGCGGTAAATATATGTAGATCAAGCCAAAAATATATTTACCTTTCATAAACTCTAGCCTCTTTTCGTACAACATGGAATTTTTCTTATTTCTACTGTATCTATCCCCTCAGCAGATACTGAGATAATAGCTTCACCTTCTTCTCCTGTTGAGCGAACATAAAATCCCAGTGTTCCATTGGATGTAGTAAAACAATTTCCCATATATCGTTCCTCAGTAATCGGTTCTCTGCTTCCAATTGCAATAATCTCGGCAGGACCTGTAACATCAACAATTACCATTCTATCTTCCAACAGTTTTACGATACCATTATGATCAGTAAGTTTGACCAATACAAAAGTGACATCCTCTCCATCTGCATACAGTTCCGTCTTTTCAGGAATCACTCTGATTACATCCTCCTTGCCAGCTGTCTTAATTGTCTCTTCCGCAATTACATTCCCCAATTCATCGTAACTTACTGCTTTTAATTCTCCCTGCTTATAAACCGTCTCAAAGCAGGCTCTTGTGTCAACCAATTCTTTTCTTCCTATCGATACTCCATCTTGAAACAGTTCTATGTACTTTCCAATGCTATATACCTCAATTTCAGCCTTTCGACCTTCACATCCTTTGAAACTCCAGCTTGATATAGCGTCTGTATCTCTCCACATTCCAAAAAAATGTTTTTCTCCCGAATGGTTAACTGGACGAACCGCTATGTAGGGTTTCTTATACAATCCCCATGCTATATTTGCAGCATATCCTTCCGTCTCCATCTCTCCAAGGAGGTTTATAACGCCACATCCGGCACTGACGCAAGGATATGGTCTATTAAATCCTCCCCGTGTAGTGCCATAAATCGGCACACCTACTCCTGCCTCGCCCAGATAATCTATAGCGGTCCACATGAAATCTCCTATCAGATAAGAATTTTTTTCAATTAGCGGCCAGCGCTTTGCCATGGAATGAGGATATGTCTCCGACCCCACCATAATCCTCATCGGGTCATATTTGTGATGTGGTTCATAACAATCCTCAGCATAATTAAGTCCTACAATATCCAGTTCATCAAAACATGGCCTAAGAAGTTTCTCGACTTTTTCCGGTTTACCCATTATCTTTCTAATAAATGGAACCACTGTGACAATAATATTCGCTAGCAAACTTGCTGTTGCCTGAGAATTTTTCGTCTCTTCATAAGGATTCACCTCATCCAGAGATGTGCACTTTGACTTAGAGCCCCCCATACTGGATACAACCGGATTGATGCAATTCACAACAGGTCGCGTGTTATCCTCTTCATGACATATTCTAGCCAATTCGCGGCTAATTTCTACACCACTTTGTTTTCCTGTGTCTCCAATCTCATTTCCAATAGAATACATAATTACAGATGGGTGACTTATATCCTTTCTAATCATAGCGCAAAGGTCAGCTTCATGCTGCTCATCAAAATAGATTGAATAATCATATTCTACCTTCATAAACTGCCATTGATCAAAAGCTTCATCCATCACATACATTCCATACTTATCACAAGCTGAAAGCAAAGCTTTGCTGGCAGGATTATGAGCCGAACGGATGGCATTGAACCCCGCATCTTTTAGAATTTTAACCTTCCTCTCTTCCGCATAATCAATGGCTCTACTTCCAAGTATTCCATTATCATGGTGAATACAACCACCGCGAAGCTTTACAGACTTATTATTTATTTCAAGTCCGTGCTCTGCACTCCATGCCAAAAGTCGAATACCGGTCTTAATCTCTTGCCTATCAATCACCTCTCCTACATTATTCACAAGATTGCACTCTACTCTATACAGATGTGGCGATTCATCACTCCATAACTTTGCATCCTTGATCGTAAGTTTTGCATTTAATCCTACACTGCTCGCCACAAGTGTATCACCATCATAAACCTTGATTGTCACATCACAGTCTTCCGTAGCTTCAATCTCTGTCTTAACACAAATTACAGCAGGGTCAATACTCTTTGTAGTAACTTGAATTCCATCAACTGCAATATGGTTCTTATTGCCCACATATAGATTTACATTTCTGTAAATTCCACTTCCTGTATACCAACGGCTGTTAGGCGTCCTGGTATTATCCGCTATGACTCTTATCTCGTTATCTTCGCCATAGTTCAATTGTTCTGACAGTTCAAGAACGAATCCCGTATAGCCGTATATCCAGCCCCCAATATACTTTCCATTCACATAGACAGAGGAATTCTGATAGATTCCCTCGAACTCAATCAAAATACATTTACCATCCCACTCATGTGGTGCATAAAAATTTTTGAGATATACATACCTTCCACCGGGAAAGAATCCCGCCGCTGCACCGTTCTTCATGTTTTGAAGGCGTTTCTCTGTCTGCATTGCGTCATGAGGAAGCGTCACTTTTATTTCATCTCCCCCCGTTATATCATTTTTAAATGTCCAGTCTTTGTTGAATCTAATCCTTTCCATATTTTTGTGTTTCTTGCTCATCTACATTCATTTCTCTTAGTTCTTGTAGATAAAGCAAGATATCATGTCCCCTTTCTAAAGTTGTATCTTTGCAGATTATAATTTGTAATTTAATTATAATAAGTCTCCTCGCTTTAGATAACTCACAGTATATTTTATTACTATGCATATTATGAAAATAAACTTATCTAATATATCTGTGATGAAACACTCTTTATCATTTACTCCAATCAACTCAAGACTCACTACTGTTGATTGGCTAAACCTTAAGCAGACCGGATTTCCACCTGTTAGATTAATTGGCTGGGCGCACAATTCAACTTTTCCAATACGTTCTCCCCTATTGCCTCAAAAACACTCTCGAGTATCTACCCGAGAGTGCCATTCTTTAATCACTATTCAATTACCCAAACAACCTTCCTCTTCTTCCGTTCTATATTGTTACAACCATATGTACCGTACTCTTGCTGATCCCGAAATGTTTTGCCGCCTGCCGCACGGTCGTGTTATTGTCAATGATATATCTGGCAATCTCCATAGCTCTTTCCTCAATATAACCTTTCAAACGAAATCCCCTGCAATACTTATTTTTACATTGTATGCAGGCTTATTTTCGTATATACTATCTTTATCAGATGTAAAGGAGGATATTGCCGTGCCATTTATCAATACGAAAACCACCGTTTCCCTGAGCAAATCCAAAAAGGATTCCCTGACCGCAGAGATCTGCCGCATTACCAGGGAGTGTCTCGGCAAGGGAGAGAACTGGGTTATGACTGGTTTTGAGGACAATGCCAGCCTGTTCTTTCAGGGGGATTCTGCCGCTGTCGCTTATGTGGAGGTCAAAAGCTTCGGCACGCCGTCCGCTGCAGGCACCAGCCAGATGACCGGAAAGCTCTGCCATCTGCTCTCCGGCGAACTTTCCATTCCTGCCGACCACATCTACGTGGCATACTTCCCGACTGACAACTGGGGCTGGAACGGAAGCAACTTCTGACTACAGCAGAAAAAATGCGGGAATTCCCGCATTTTTTCATTTTCTCTCTTCCGCCTTGATCGCTCTCTTTTTCTCGTACATCTTCACATCCGCACGGTTCCTTGTCTCTTCCATATTTTTATCATACTGCTCGTCAAAGATCGCGTAGCCGTATGCTATCCGCATCGGGACGTCCGTTTTCCCTTCATTATATTTCCGCTCGAGATATTCCAGTCTGCGCAGACATTCCTCGACCCACTCACTTCTGGCATGGCGGATCACGGCGCAGAATTCATCCCCGCCGATCCGGTAGCACACCCCGGCAGGTTCAAACACTTCCGAGATCAGCTTTGCCGCATCCTGAATATACTTATCGCCCGCCGCATGTCCGAACGTGTCATTGCAGTACTTCAGATCATTCAGATCGAACGTTACAATCGCAGTCTCGCAGTCTCTGTCATTTTTCGATACCCACTCATCATAAGCATTGCGGTTATGCAGTCCGGTTGGCATATCATGCTCCGCCAGTTCCCGGTAGATCTCCGCCTTGCGTCCCTCATCAATCTTCTCTATCGACACCGCAGTCGCCTCTCTCGCCAGCAGGCAGATAAACAGCAGGAATCCAAACCTGCCGATCACATCCGTTCTTCTCCATCCGATGTAGTACGCCGACATGTCGACCGCGTAAGACAATAGCAAAATTACAAGTCCCCATATACAGACACACACCCGCCGGTCCATTCCGCGCACCCGGTAACGCTGCCAGATCACATAGAGCAGATAGAGCAGGTCACATGCCATCAGAAAATGTGTGCAAAATACCGTATTTTTAAACTCGCAGATCCCCGTCATGTGGAGTACGGTACAAACTATAGCATTCGCAAATGAACAGATGCAGATAATATTTGATATATACTTCTCCTCCACCTCGGAGAACTCCTGCAAAAATGCTGCAAACGGCGCAATCATCAGCATAATCATCATATAGCCGGTGTACGAGGCCGCCGTCCGACTTTTTACCATGTAGGCAACCAGCTCCGCCTCATTCATGGACCACATTCCCATCATCAGGGTAAAAATGCCAAAATACAGGATGCCCGGTCCCATCTTTACTTTGCGTCTTGCAATTGCATAATAAATGAGCAGCATAATACCGATCGCTCCGTCAACTGTGCTGACCATGATCTCCGGAACCGATCCTCTCATCGTCTGATAGACCATCTGTCCGTCATTCTCCTGATAGAACCTCGTCACATGATCCCGCACTGCCGGGTACACCGCCTCGATCCGCACACTGAAACTCTTCACGCCCTCCTGCAGCTGGATCGTATTCCATCCGGTTCCGGGCGTCCTCCCGAACACCGTACTGCTCTTTTCCAGCGAATAAATCTGCTCGCCGTCCGCATACACTTCCACGCACTGATGTACGCTAAAAAATGTCAGTTCCGAAAACTCCGACTGCATCTGATTGCTGTCGAAATAATACTCCCTGACATCTTCACCCACTTCCACCACGCGATCGGGCTGCAGTTCGATTCGTCTGGAATCCTCCGCAAAGCTTGTATTCTTTTTACCTGCAAACGCAAAGCTCAACGCCATCAGAATGAATCCGATGACAAGCAGCACTCCATAAACGATCGATACTGATTTTTTCATTTATCCTCACCTGTGGAAAATTCTGGCAAACAAAGATTTTTTCGTATTCTCTGCACTGGTTGTTATCTCCGCAGCGGCAAGCGCCTCTTTTCCTGCCTCTTCCTTCGTCTCCGGCAGAGCCTCCTCGAGGAAGAACTCGTCGAACACATCGTCCCTCTTGTTGATCTTCTCGCACATATCCTTGGTGACCTCCATCATGGTCTCCATCATATGTCTTGCATTCTGCCCCATGCGGTCTTCAAAAGTCATCCCCTGATCCGGTGCCTCCTCGCCCCAGATACAGTCATCCCCCAGCACACGCAGCTTATTCAGCCGGTCGCGCTGCTCCTTGCGGACGACGCTCAGAAAACGGCTCACCATCACGTTGTGCTCGTTTTCGTCCGTATAACACAAAAACTCTTCCAGCGAAGCGTTCCCCGGATAGCCGATTTGATAATATGTATTATAGATACGACAGATCCGCTCTGTTGTCTGGCGCAGAATGATGCCGCATTCCTGCGGTTTTCTCCAATAATAATGCTCCGCGCGCTCCAGTTCCTGCAGAACATTGTCATACATCGTCTGAAGCTCGTCCGACTCCAGCCTGCACTCTCTTATAAACTCAAAATTCATCTCCCGCTGCCCCTCTTATGATCTGTCTTCTACCGCTTTCAGGATCTCCTCACTGATGGCATCCACGTCCCTGCCGTCCGTGTCCACGCAGATATCCGCCACCGCTTCGTAGCGCGGCCGGCGCTTCTCCATGAGTTCCCGGATATATTCCACATTCATATTCCCGTTTAAAATCGGGCGGTTCGTACTGTCCTTGACTCTTTCGTAGATCGTCTCCGGCGTCGCCCGAAGGAACACGATACAACCGTTCTCCTTCATCAGCGCCGCATTCTCATCCCTGAGTACACTGCCTCCGCCGCAGGATACCACATATCCTGTGCTCTCCGAAAAAGACCGCAACAACTCTGTCTCCAGGTCGCGGAAATAATTCTCCCCATGTGCGGCAAAAATATCCTTGATTGCCATCCCCTGTTGTTCCTCGATGAGCTGATCCATCTCAATCCGCTTCGCCGGGCATTTTTTTGCAAGCGCCCACGCAATGGTACTTTTCCCGGCGCCCATAAAGCCGATCAGATATAAATTCTTCATGCCACTGCTTCACCTTTCTAGCGAAAAAACCGCTCTTTGACTTCCTCGACCGGCATATCTTTTCCTGTATACAATTTGAATGCCGCCACACCCTGCCACAGCAGCATTCCCTTGCCGCCGATGCAGGTTGCTCCGGCTTCCTTCGCCTCCCGGAGCAGTCTCGTCTCCTCCGGGTTGTAGACAGCATCTGCCACCACTAACCCCTGCCGGAATGCGGAAGTATCCTTTACCACACTCTCATTTTCCATCGGCTTCATGCCTACAATCGTCGCATTTGCAAAAATATCACTGGACGCGATCTCCGCAGTCATCCGCGCAGTATCCGCAATATCATAGACATTTACCACGCACGACGGAACCGCCGCACGGATCTTCTCCGCCGTTTTCAGCGTTCTCTCAAAAAAAGCATCCTTGATATTAAAAATGGAAATCTCCCTTGCACCGTCAAGCGCGCACTGCACCTGAATGGCAGTAGCGGCACCGCCTCCGCCTGCAACCGTGATCTTCTTGCCCTTAATATCGATCCCGTGATCCTTCAGATTATGCACAAATCCCTCGCCGTCAGTAATATGGCCGGTTAGTCTGCCGTTGTCATTTACGATCGTGTTGACCGCTCCGATAATCTGTGCTGCCGGAGACAATTCATCCATGTATCTGACAACCTCCGTCTTGCACGGCATGGTGACATTGCAGCCGCGCATCTTAAATGTGCGCATGGCGGCAATGGCATCCGCCACTTCCTCTACTTTGATGTCAAAAGCCACATACACGTAATCCAGCCCCAGACGCTCGAAACTGTAGTTATACATTGCCGGTGAACCCGAATGTCCGACCGGTGAACCAATCAATGCCAATAATCCTGTGTGTCCTGAAATTCTGCTGTCCATATTTCCTCCCGCTCCGGCGTCCGTTTTTTCTCTGCGCCAATAACAGTATCATAGCTGTTTTTTCTTATCATTTCAATACACTAAAGCAAAAAAGCATCCCTTTTCTACTCTGTAAGTATCGGCTTAAAATCTTCCGTATCGCCGCAGAATATGCCGCCGCATTCCTGTAAGATGTGCCGCATTACAGGCAGTACCTTTTCATATTCCTCCGCAGAAAATGTCACCAGATACACTCTGTCGCAGTCATGTTCCTCCGCAAATGCCGCAGTCACCTGATCCCGGGGATGTATTTTCCCTTCCTCCATGTCCATGGAGGCTTCTCCGCCGTACATAATCTCAAGTACGCCTGCTTCCTGCCAGATTTCCATCTCACAGGTTCCTTCCAGCACGTCTGCAATCTGCCGCACGCCCACAGTCTCCGGTGCAAAATAGAGCCATTCGCCCGGCACATCCGCCTTCTTCATCGAAGCTGCTTTTCCCGTTGCTCCTTGTCCCGCTTTCTTTCCCAGCTTTTTCATCCTGCCTCCTGCTTACCAGCAAAGAACCTCGTGGCCGTCCTCCGTCACAAGCACCATAATCTCCCACTGTGCAGACGGAAGTCCGTCCTCCGTGTAGACCTCCCAGTCGTTTGCATCATCGACATAGATGTCCACTTTTCCCATGTTGACCATCGGCTCGATCGTAAAAATCATGCCCGGCACCATCAGCATCTCCTGACCGCGCTTGCTGTTATAGCCGACCCACGGCTCCTCATGGAACTCCAGTCCCACGCCGTGTCCGCCGATCTCACGCACAACCGTATAACCGTTTGCGAAGGCGTGATCGTGAACCGCCTGACCCATATCGCCTAAGAATCCCCACGGTTTTACTTCCGCGAGACCTTTTTCCACACACTCCTTCGTGACATCCACGAGACGTTTCTTCTCCGGGCTGACGTCGCCGATGCAGAACATTCTGGAAGAATCGGAAAAATAACCGTTCAAAATCGTGGAAACATCCACATTGATAATATCTCCCGACTTCAAAATGACATCCTTTGACGGGAATCCATGGCACACCTGATCGTTCACCGAAGTGCACACGCTGTACGGGTAGCCCTGATAATGCAGCGGCGCCGGAATACCACCCATACTGGTCGTCATGTCGTAGACAATCTTGTCGATTTCCGCCGTATTCATGCCCTCATGAATGTGCTCCTGAATGTAATCGAGCACCGCGATATTGATCTTGCAGCTCTCCTTAATCCCTGCAATCTGATCTGCATTCTTGATAATGTCATGGGTCGGGACGATATGTCCCTGCGCAGCGATCGCTGCAATTTTCTCGTCAAATGCCTGATGGCATGCCTTGTATTTCCGGCCGCTTTTGCACCAGCACGGATCATTTCTTCCAATTTTTACTGACATATTCTTCTTCTCTTCTCTATTTTATTTTTTATATTATATTCTGCCTGCCGCAAATGCTTTCTTCGCATATCAGCACATATTCCGCTTCACGCAATGGAAAATTTCCGGCTTTCCCGCCTTGTTCAATGATCTACCGTGATGCTGCCGAACGGCACGCGGTCCCAGGTAGTCTCGTCTAACTCACAGGTATGCTGTGACAGAAGTTTTTCGTATTCCATGCCGCCGATGGAATAATCCTCGTAATCGACCTGTTCCATCTCCGCAAGAATACTCTGATATTTCTGCGCCAGCGCCATTTTTCGCATGGATGCATCAATCGTTTCCTCATCGACACCCAGGCGCGCTCTCTGTTCCTCGGTAAGGTCACTCCAAAAATCCTGCTGATCATTGGCAAGATACTGTTCCTCCTCCTCTGAGAGCGTGATTTTCTCTGCTGTTGCCATCTGGTAAAACAGCGTATCATGAATGGTCATATCCACCACTGTCTGTTTCGCCTGCTCCCGCAGGAACGTATGATTGATATACAGCTGCCAGTATTCGTCCGTATTATCCGGATTATAGATGATAGCCGCATCTTCCATGCTGCCTTCCTCATACGCGATATAAAATGCCATCTCCCGCAGAGTCACCTGCTCCCCGTCCACTGCCACCACCACAAGATCCAGCGATTCCGGGAATGACAGCTTCTGCCGCTTTCCCTGTTCGCGGTAGGATGCTGTCCCCAGAATGATGAGCAGAACGACCAGAACAGCGGTAAATCTTAATTTCTGTCTCATGCCTGACAAAGCTTTGCTACCACCTGATTGATCACGCTGCCCTCCGCCTTGCCTTTCAGTTCCGGCATAACAGCCTTCATGATCTGTCCTTTGTTGTGGCTTGCTACCACGTCCGCGAACTTCTCTGTGATAAACGCCTCCACCTCGTCAGCCGACATCATTTTCGGCGCATATTCCATAAAAATATCGTAGCGCGTCTCATATTCTGCAAGCAGATCTTCTCTGGATGCCGGGCAGGTATCGATCTGTTCCTTCACGGACTTGATCTCCTTTAAAATGACCCGGTCCACAAGTTCTTCCCGAATGTCATCGCGGCAGCCCTCATCGATTGCCACCTTCTTCGCAGCCGACACCAGCGTGGAGATTGCATCCTTGCGCACCTTGTCTCTTGCCTTCATTGCTGCGATCATATCATCCTGTAACTGTTTGAACTGCATTTTTTATTCCTCCATCTCTTATTTCATTTCTATCCAGATTATAGCATTTTGCTTTTGAAAATACAAACCTACAACACACGCCGTACCGAAGTGATCGTACGGTAGGTTGCATTTCCGTAGCAGATGCCGGTTCTCGGGTTGGACGCATGGATAATCCGTCCACCGCCGATATAGATTGCCACATGTCCCGGATAGCAGATAATATCGCCGGGCTGCGCATTTTCATAGCTGACTGCCTGTCCACAGCCGCTCTGCGAATAGGAAGATCTCGGCAGGGAAATGCCAAAATGCTGGTAGACCGCCATGACAAAATAGGAGCAATCCGTTCCGGATGTCAGGCTGGTACCTCCAAGGACATAGGGATTCCCCAGAAACTGGCTCGCATAGGACACGACGTCACTGCCGCTGACTCCGGTCGTGTAGGACGGATTTAGTCCGCCGTCCGTCAGACCTGTGGAAGAGCTGCCGGAGGTACTGCTGCCCGAAGTCGAGGTATCCGTCCCTGTCGAAGCGGTATTTCCGGTCGTATTCGAGGTCGTTCCGGTGCCGGCTGTCGAGGCATCCGTTCCGGTGGTGCTGCCGGTCGTTCCTGCCGCAGCAGCCGCCTGCGCCGCCTTTTTCTTCGCCGCCTCCGCAGCCGCCTGTTTTGCCTTCTCCGTCGCGATGATCTGGTTCTGCTGCTTGATCGTCTGCGCATACTGGCTTGCAAGACTCTGTGCATTGGCAAGCTGGCTGTCAAAATCCGCCATCTCCGAACGCTTTGTCGCAATCACCTGCTCCAGAGAGCTCTGCTGCTCCTGATAGCTGATCTGAAGCTCCTCCATCTCCGCCATCTCACTCTCAAGCTGTGCCGTCAGATCTTCCACCTGCTGCACCACTTCCTGATAGTTCGTCAGCATATCGCGGTCATACTGGTAGACGTCCGAGACATATTCCACCCGGTTCAAAAGATCCGTAATGCTGTCCGCGCCGACTAACGCCGTCAAAAAGGACTGGTCTCCATTCTCATACATATACTGAATCCGCTGCTTCATGGCGTCATACTGCTGCTGTTCCTCCGCTTTCGCATTTTCCAGATCCGCGTTTGCCTGTTCGATCTCCTGCTCCTGCGTATCCATATCGCTCTGCAGGATGTCCATATCGGTAAGCAGGCTCATGAGTTGATTGTCATAATTATTCATCTCTGCCTGAAGGCTGTTCTGCGCCGACTGGATATTCTGAATCTGCTGGTTTACCTGATTCAGTTCCTGCTGTGCCTCATCCTTTTTATCCTGTGCATCCTTGATTGCCGAAGCAGACACAGACGCATAGTTTCCGATTCCGACTGCTCCCGCCAGAAGCAGTGCCAGAACACGTTTCTTAAAATGTCTCATGCGGTATCTCCATCCCAAATATCTGAATTATCTTTCATTGCGTACAAAAAACGGGTATGACTCTGTTATCATACCCGTTGATTATATCATACTTCCTTATAAAATTGTCACAGTTTCCATAATTTTTCGATTTTTCGGAAATCAGATCAATCCCATCCGATATACATCAGTTCCAGATCGCTCAGCTCGCCATCATAGAATGTTACGGAAATGGAGTTTTCATCCATATCCTCGTAGGTGTCGCTGTGGCTGTACCACTGATAAGACTGGTAGTCGCCGGTATCCGACTCATACTCATAATCCGGCTCGCCGTAAGCAGTCATAAAGTCGTCGTTGACCGCATCCTTTGTCAGACCGTTCGGAAGAAGGATCTCCAGATCGTCATTGTAGTCCATGCTGGTGAACGAGAAACCGAACACGGTTCCGTCTGCAAGTGTCTGCGGATCGTCGGTTACATTTCCAATGTACACCTCTCCCAGCTCATTTCCCTGTGCATCGTAGAAGGTCGGATAGTAGTATTCGTTCTTGTTGGATACATACTCCTCATCCTCGGAGTCGATGGAAAAACCAAGTGCCTTGAACTCACTGTAGCTCATCGGAAGCTGCACCAGAATACCATTCACGGTAATGTCTCCACTGTCAAACGCATCCCCTGCTGTCACGTCAAGCGGCGCTGCCGTTTTGGCATCCTCTGTATCCTCACTGTCATCGGTGAGGAAATCGTCGGTGTCGTACTCTTCATCACCGGAATCACCCATGAAATCATCCGTGTCGTAATCATCGCTTACACCTGCGGCCTCGTTATATCCTTCCATAAACGCATCCTCGATGTCGTTGCTGTAAAGTACGCTGAAAATAATGCTGAAGACCAGCCATACCAGTGCGATCGCAAAACCGATCCACAGGCAGATTGTCGCCGACTTGCTGTTGCGCTTATATTCCTGCACATCTCCGGACTTGTAGGCACTGTTCGCCTTGCTCGTGAATACGCATCCGATAATACCCATAATCATGGTAATCAGGTTGCATCCGCAGCAGCACAGAATCTCAAGGATGGAGAATGTAATCTTCATTCCGAACGAGTTCTTCACTGGCTGACCGTTCTCGTCGTTGAGCACCGTCGCCTCGCCATAGTTTACGCCAGCATATGCATTTCCCGCATACTGGCCGTTCGCCTGACCATACGCCTGCTGACCGTTCGTCTGCTGTCCATAGGCATTATTCTGTCCGTAAGCGTTATTCTGTCCATAGGCGTTATTCTGTCCATAGGCGTTATTCTGTCCGTAAGAATACTCTCCCTGGCCGTTCGTGCTCTGCTCTCCGTAATTCTGCTGACCGTAAGGCTGGCTCACATTCCCCTGGCCGTTCGCATTTTCTGCCTGACCGTAGTTCTGACCGTAAGGCTGGCCTGCATTCTCCTGTCCATAAGGCTGACCTGCGCTTTCCTGTCCATAACCGTTTCCCGGCTGGCCGTATGCATTCGCTCCCGGCTGGGCGTCCGGCTGCGTCATTCCGCTATTCGCTGCCGCGTCCGGCTGACCGTATGCACCCTGTGCTCCCGGCTGACCGTACACATCCTGCGTTCCCTGCTGATTCTCTGCCCCCGCAGATCCCGGCTGTGTCTGTCCCGGGTCGTTCTCTAAATTGTAATTTTTGTTCTCATTCTGATCCATCTTTTGTCTCCCTGTTTTCAAAATTTCTTTCAAAAAATAACACTCATAACCACTTTAGTATAACAGAGCGTCTTCTATTACTCAAGCAAATCTGTGTAAATAGTACCTTTATCCTATCTGTTTGACGATCAGCACCGCATCTCCCGGCTGCAGATTTTTTTCCATCCAGCCGTTGGTTTCCAGAATATCCTGTATGGTCGTATGATTCTCCTTGGCAATCGTCCACAGATCATCGCCCGCCTTTGCAATATAGCCCACCAGACCGGGGCGGTTCTGTAATTCTTCCATATCTAAAGGCTCTTCTGTAATCTCTTCGATGTTCTGTATTTTCTGCGGCAAAAACGCCATCAGGTTTAACTGGATCACCGCTTTGATCTCAATATGTTCCTGATCCATCATCACCGCGGACAGCTGCTCTAATCCGCAGTCCATCTGCGCCTCCACGTCCGGCTGCATATCGGGAATCTCAAGGATCTGGGAAAACGGATAGATTTCCCTTGCCGACTGGATCGGCATATTGTCATCCGTTGTGATATAGAGAAGTTCCGCCGTGATCGTTCCCTCCGCCCGGATTCCGTTCTCCACAGGCTCGTATTTTTCCAGGCGCACCGTTCCCTCGCAGGCACAGATCTGCAGGATTTTCTCCTGGCTTTCCGGAATTTCCAGCTGTTCCGTTACCCGGCATTTTGCCGCATTTTTTACAAGGAGTCTCTCACCGATCCGCTCCCTGACTACCGGAACGGCTTTTTCCCGGAGCGAGTAGAGATCGGTCAGAAGTTCCATCTCTTCTTCCCGCCACACGCGGACATCGACCGAGACGGAGAGTTCGAGCACAAGAATGCGCTCCTCCCCGTCGTAATCCGGCTTGATCTCCAGTTCCGCCGACAGCGGGACAGCCGATATTTTAAAAATGCAATTCTCCCCGGCAGCGTCACAGTCGGCCGCACATTCCAGAGGAACCGTCGTCTCATACCACTGCAGGCGCTCGCTCTCCTCTTCCTCACTGTAGAGCACCGCCGCCAGAATCTCACCTGTGACGACCGCCTTCCCATCCTCCACATGGCTTTCGACGTTGCGGAGTTCTACACTGCGCCACAGAATTTCCCGCACATTGGGTTTGTTCGACGGCAGAACAATCTCACTCTTCTGCCGGCAGACATCCCGGCAGGATGCGAGCAGATTGAGCGCTCCCCAGGTTCCCGTCTTCTGCTGGTAATCCCCCGGCAGTTCCAGTCTGGACGTAAACTCCTCCAACACCTGTTCCTCCGCCGAGGCACGCAGCACAACCACCGCACGGATGCTCAATTTTCTCGAATTGATTACGCCGACTGTCAGATCCTCGATCTCTCCGGCGGCATGTACCTCCCCGTTCTCCTGCAGCCCGTCTATATTGAGTTTCTCCTGAAACGGAATCTCTCCTTTGAGGCAGCTGATTTTTCCATCGCTCTGCTCACACCGGTAAAGAATGTGAAACACCAGGCTTCCTTTTACCCACACCGCCTTGTTTGCCGCCTTCACCTCGTCAAACCGCAGTTCGCCATTTTCTTTCAAAACCTTCATGATGTCCGGCCGGTAGTCCGGGACATTATAGTCATCATCCAGCGTGATCTGGCTGACCGCCGTGCCATTCTGCTGTATTCTATGTATCTTTACTTTTTCGAGTTCCAAAAAAATATCCCCCATATCCGAATCTTTGAAACATCTTATTCGAATACGGGGAATATTATACCTGATACCTTATGTTAACATAATTTCATCCGAATATCTCTTGTAATGATATCCGAATAACTGAATGAAAGTAACTGAGGCGGATTTTCTTCCTGCTCGTCATTCACCAGTATTGTAAAAACACTCGGATATGCGTTCTGAATGACTCCTTCCTGGATGTCGACCTTGTTGCGTCCTCTGTCAAGCTGAATCAGTACCTTCCGTCCGCACTGCTGATACACGGAAGCGCGTACCTTATGGATGTCTGCCTGTTGCATTGTCTACCTCCCTGTTCCGGCTTCTTATCGTCCTAACACCGAATACCATTCCGCTTTAGTTTATCACTGTACTAAATTTTTGTCAAACAAACCGGAGAATTTTTTAAAAATATCAAGAAAATTCACTCAAATATGGTACTTTCGTCACGTTTTTCGGTTTTTATTACAATATAAGGATAACTCGGTCCGCTGCTTACCTGTTCTCCCTTTCTCGGTCCCACAAGTTCCGTATCGAACAAAATCGCATTCGATGTCAGATACAGATCCCGGATGCAGATGCTGTAACCTCCCGTCTCCTGTTCTCCATACCCGCGCACTATGTACAGATCCCCGTCAAGTTCATAGGTCGTTTTAAAATCAGCCGCCTTTTTTTCCTCTATCACAGCCTTCACTTCCTCCGGTATCTGCGCCTCCTCCACAATCTCATAGTCAAGATCGGCAACCTTCGCTCCGTTTGTCGTTTCAATGCTGCACCCGGCAGCAAGCAGGGCCGCCGCTGCCAAAAAGACCAGACACCCCTTCTTCCATCTCTTCCCATACCAAAACATCTGACAGTCCCCCAAATTTTCGGTTCTATCCAAAGTATATGCCGCGTCTTTTTTAAATATGCCTGCGAATTCTCTTTTCCGCGTCTTGTGTTTCCTCTTTTCAGGCTTTATAATAAAAACTATGTAAAAATCTACGGGGCGCTTGCCCGGAAAGGACCTTCTCATGTTACGAGCCATCCTTGCTCTGCTGTTTGCCATTCTTTATCTGATCATCGGAATTCCCGTCCTCGGAATCGAATGGATCATCAGCAAGTTCAACCGTAAGGCTGCCGACATCAGCCAGCTGCGCATGGTACAGTGGGCGTTTCGCGTCATTCTGTTCATCTGCGGAACCAAAGTCACCGTTATCGGTGAAGAAAATGTACCAAAGGACGAAGCCGTTCTGTATATCGGCAATCACAAAAGCTACTTCGACATTATCATCACCTATGCCAGATGCCCGGGTCTGACCGGCTACGTCGCCAAGAATGACATGGCAAAAGTTCCGCTTCTTTCCCTGTGGATGAAGCGTCTCTACTGCCTGTTCATTAACCGTGATGACGTCAAGGAAGCCTTAAAGACCATTCTTGCCGGCATCGATCACATCAAGAACGGCATCTCGATGTGCATTTTTCCGGAGGGAACGCGCAACAAGACCGACGACCTGATGCTTCCTTTTAAGGAGGGAAGTTTCAAGATGGCAGAGAAAACTGGGTGTGCGATCGTCCCTATGGCAATCACCGGTTCCGCCGATATTTTAGAGAATCATTTTCCGAAGGTAACGGCAACACACGTCGTCTTAGAGTACGGCAAGCCGATCTATCCGAACGAGCTGGATAAAGAGACAAAGAAGAAAATCGGCGCCCACTGCCAGGGCGTCATTGAAGAGATGCTCGTAAAGAACGAAAAGCTGCAGTAATGTCAGACATGCAGCAGGAGACAGCGGTTCGTCGGATCGCTGTTGCTCGTTAAAGGGCATAACGCGAGCGTTCCAGCGAAAAACAGGCGGGAGGATTCTGATCACAAAATACGGAATTTCTAACTCCGCCGTTTTTGCCAGCTGTGATGATCCGTGTCTTTCCAAGTTTTGAACACTCCGGAGGCGTGTCCGCAAGCCGCAGACAATTTTAGGACTTTTGTGTGTGCCCCTTGTTGGCA
>UMDQ01024675.1_pt1 | contig 70068 bp, 65 predicted proteins | sample 1964531 | NCBI WGS metagenome assembly UMDQ01 (sample SAMEA4835998, study PRJEB28245) | human gut metagenome | biome: gut microbiome; material: fecal sample | place: Denmark | collected 2008
AGATCCTAATATCGCTGTCGAGATCCGCCGCCTCGTTGGAGAGATAACGGATTCCCGCATCTTCCAGGGCCATCCGGTAATGTTCATAAGTTTCCCCGTAAACATCTGTCTTCCAGACCATCCGGCTCTCATGATTTCCGTTTCCGCAGTATACCGGAAACTCCTTCGCAAGCTCTGTCAGAAGCGCCAGCGGGATCCTGACATCAGAATTTCCCCTCTTTGCGACCATTCCGTCCCCGCCAAAAAGCACGGCATCCGGTTTCACCTTCCGCACGGTCTCAAGCAGACGGCTGTTCTCTTCCCCGAATTCTTTATTGTGGAGATCAGTCAGGAAGACGATGGTCTTTCCCTGTCCGTGGATCTTCTCCGAGGCGATCCGGTACTTTTCCGTTACAAGGCAGTCCCTCTCATACCGGGAACGTGCCAGGCAGCCGGCCCCAAAAGCCATGACACTGGCTGCCAGAAACACTGCTGTTCCCAAATCGGATTACTCCTCCTCAAATACGCGGATCCCGCGCTCAACAACGCCTGCGAATGCCTGTGCATAGCTCTTGTACTCCGGATGCTTTGCGATGATCTTATCCATAACTTCCTTCATCTCTCCGCTGATGATGACGGTGCATCCTGCTGCCTTCTTATTTGTGGAACGGTTCTCGTACACGTCCTGCATTACTTTTACTCTTTCTTTCATGATCAATACTCCTTTTTATTTTTACTGTACCCATGCGCCGTCTGCGCCGACTACATACTTGTTATCGATCGTGGTATTTTTCGCGATCTTTCCCTCCGCGTCGAGATAGAACCACTTACCGGAATCCTGTCTCCATGCGCTCTTTACCATCTTTCCGTTTGTCTCAAAATAGTGCCACTCGGTGCCGAACATCTTCCATCCGGTTACCATCTTTCCGTCCGTATCAAAACCGAAATCAGCGGCATCGATCGTGTAGATCGTTCCTACTGCCTTTGTTCCGTCGGCAAACTCGTATCTCCAGCTGCCGTTATCCTGTACCCAGTGTCCGGCAGTTGTCTGCTTTCCTGCGGATGTGCTTCCGGACTTCTCTGTATTGACATACTGATAGCCATAATCCAACATCTTCTTTGTATCCTCATAGTGGGTGCTCTTGGATTTTAAGATCACCGCAACCATACGGACGCCGTTTTTCTCCACACAGGTCACAAGAGTATTTCCTGCCTTGGAAGTATATCCCGTCTTTCCGCCGACGATTCCCGCATAATATCTGGAATCGTTCGGGTAGAGCATCTTGTGGCCCGGAGTGATGGTTCTTGCCGCAGATGCCTTTGTCGCCGGGAACTTGTAGCTCAATGTGGAGTCGATCTCGCAGAGCGTCTTATTTGCGAAGGCCGCAGCTGCGATCTTCGCCATATCGCGGCATGTAGTATACTGCTGATCGGAATTTAAGCCGTTTGGATTCACGAAATGTGTGTTCGTACAGCCGAGCTCCGCCGCTCTCGCGTTCATGAGCTCCGCGAAGGCGGAAATACTGCCGGAGACATGCTCCGCGAGTCCGTTTGCGACCTCATTGGCAGATTTTAAAAGCAGGGCATAGAGGCTGTCCTTCACGGAGACCTGGTCGCCCTCCACGAGTCCGATCTTCACAGCTCCGGACTCCAGGTTTGTGACTGCTGTCTTTGAGAATGTCACCTTGTCGTCCAGGTTTGCTTTTTCCAGCACGAGAAGCGCTGTCATAAGCTTTGTGGTGCTTGCTGGAGCAAGCTTCTCATCGGCATTCTTCTCGAAGAGAACTCTTCCGTTCGTCACATCGTAGAGGATTCCGGCCTCCGCGGAGATCGTCGGCTTTGCGATGGCATCCGCTGCCGCTTTTGCCTCTGCGCTCACCTGGCTCTGACCGGCTGTGTTTGTTGTATTATTTGATGTATTGGGCTTGCTGTCCTCATATCCCGGACCGCCCTCGTTTCCAGCCTGGGGATTCTGGGTCGTGTTTGTCGTCTGTTTGTTCTGGCTGGTGGCCTGTTTATCGCTGTCCCGGATGATCGTAGCCGCCTGCACCGGCTGTGCCGCAAAAATGGCACATGCAAGTGCGACCGGGATAAATCTGTTCATTTTTCTCATTTTTCTTTCCTCATTTTCTTTCTCTATGCTACCATAGATCCACCGAAAAAGCTTTGCAATTTTCTGTCGATTTTCTTATGTCGCTTCAAGCATTCCCGTCTACGTCTCGCGCTGACAGGAACCGTATGTCCGTCTGATACGGGCATATCGCTTATATATCTTCGTCCAGCATACGAATGAGGTCTTCTCTCGTGATACTGCTGAGCGCTCCTGTTCCTTCCGTCACCACGGTATCCGCCAGATCCCGCTTCATCTCCTGAAGCTTCAGGATATTCTCCTCGATGGTGTGCTTCGTGATGAGTTTGAATACGGAGACCTGGTTCTCCTGCCCGATCCTGTGGGCGCGGTCTGTGGCCTGGTTCTGTGCCGCCACGTTCCACCACGGATCGTAGTGGATCACCACATCCGCCGCAGTGAGATTTAATCCGGTTCCGCCGGCCTTCAGTGAGATTAAGAACACCATCACATCGTCCTTCTGGAACGAAGACGCCATCTGCACGCGGTCCCGCTTCGGCGTGGAGCCGGTGAGCAGGTAAAACGGGATCTTCTCCTTCTTTAAGCGCTTCGCGATGATCTCAAGCATCGATGTAAACTGGGAGAACAGGAGGATCTTATGTCCCGCAGATGTTCCGTTTAAGAGAAGCTCCATACAGGTATCGAGCTTCGCGGATCCACCTTTGTAGCCGTCAAAGCATAGAGACGGCTCGCAGCAGATCTGGCGCAGACGCATGAGCTCCGCGAGGATCTGCATCCGCTCTTTTCCGTAATCTCCGTCAGTTCCCTCCATGAGCTGTTCCTTTAAGGAAGCTGCCGCGGCCGTGTAGAGGTCTTTCTGCTCGCCCTCCATGTTGGAGTAGAGAACCGTCTCTAATTTATCCGGAAGTTCCTTTAAGACATCTTTCTTTAAACGCCTCAAAATAAACGGTCCCGTAAGCTTTTTTAACTGAACCAGGGCATTTGGATCCTGGTCCCTCACGATCGGCATCTCAAACGCACGCTTAAACTTCTGTGACGTGAATAAAAATCCCGGCATCAGGAAGTCAAAGATACTCCAGAGTTCCCCAAGATGGTTCTCAATGGGTGTTCCTGTCAGGGCAAATCTCGTCTTTGCCGGAACAGCCTTCACGGATTTCGCTGCCTGTGTGGAGGAATTCTTGATGTACTGGGCCTCGTCAATGATCTCGAAGCGGAATTCCTTTTCATGGTACCAGAGAATATCGCGCTTTAAGAGGTCGTAGGACGTAATGATCACATCCGGGCGCTCCTTCTCATAAGCTGCGAACATCTCCTCGCGCTCTGCCTGGTTCCCCGCCGCCGTCATGATCTTAAGCTCCGGGGCGAACTGGGCAAACTCGTTCTCCCAGTTGTATACCAGGGATGCCGGACACACCACGAGAGACGTGCCGCCGTTCTCTGCCTTTTCATCCAGCAAAAGGGCGATGACCTGGATCGTCTTTCCCAGACCCATCTCGTCCGCAAGGATTCCGCCGAAGCCGTAGGCATCCAGGCTCTTTAACCACCGGTAGCCCACCTTCTGGTAGCTTCGAAGCGTCGATGCAAGGCGTTTCGGTATCTCATAATCGCTGTCCTCCACGTCCTTCATGCCACGGACCACAGCCTTGAACAGCTGGTCGCGGTACACGCTGACGCTCTTATCCTCTTTTAACGCCGCGTCCAGGAACATAGCGCGGTATGCAGGGAGCTTTATCGTGTCGGAACCCACAAGTTCCTTCGCGACACCGAGCTGTTCCGCGATCTTTGCGACCGTGAGAAGTCCGCCATCCCCCAGAGTCAGGAAATCGCCGTTCTTCATCCGGTAAAAGCTCTTTTTCTTTCCGTAAGCCGCCAGCACCGCAGCGAGTTCTTCCCGCGGAAGCGCCCCAGTGTCTACCTCAAGTTCCAGCCATCTTCCCAGCGTCCGTACCTGGACCGATGTGCTCACCGGCGGCAGGACGCGGATCTTCTTGAAGGACTCGGACACGAACACATCCCCGGTATCCATGAATTTCTTCATGCCCTCGGAGATCAGACGATATACCGCCTCATCGTCATTCTTGATCACGAGGTTTCCGGATCCGTCTTCCGTATACTTAAAGTAGGTGGTGATCAGCTGGCTCACCTTGAATTCTCCCGGGACATCCCGGCAGATCTCTTTCGGGACATTCTCGTCCGCCAGCGGGTGAAAGGAGAAATCGCCGTAGGCGAGCTCTGGACGCAGGGTGACGGTTCCAGCGGCATCGCTGTCAAAATAGAAGGAGGCCTTCAATTCCTTCGGGCGGTAGCTCTCAAGATCCACGCCCTCGGAGCGGATCAGTCCGAAAGGCTCCAGCTTTCTCAAAACTCTCTCATAAAAGAGCGGCATGTCCCGGTCATTGACGGAGACTTCATTCTCCGCGTCCAGCCCCATGACCATGTATTCCATGAATACGGTCAGGCACTCCGTGTAGTCTGGATCGCAGCGGCAGATCGATTCCTGGTCCGCGATAAATAAGGACTTTTCGCCGGAAAAGGCCATAATGTCCTTATCAACAGTGACCTTGATCCCGTCCCGTCCCTCTTTCTTTACAACAGCGGTAAATGTAGGATTTTCCCGTTTTACCGTCAGCATTCTCTTTTTCTTCCGGTAATCCTCACACTCGATGGTCTGACCGTCCATGATGGCAAAGAACCGCTCTCGTCCGGCTTTTCCCAGGATCAGTTCTTTTAACGCCGGTTCCGCTTCCATGGAAAACCGGCCGTTTCCGCGGTATTGTTCCCTAAAAAAGCCGACACGTTCCATGATGAGAAGCGCCAGCGCCCGGCTCTCCTCATCGAAAGCCTGAAGACTGTGATGGAACGCCAGCCCTTTTCCGTACTGGACAAGGCTCATGGTTTCCATCGCCTTCGCGAAGGCTGTCAGATCCTTCACCGGGTACTGTTTTTCACGGCCCACCGTGAAGCGGACCCGCACCTGGTCTCTTGAGATCGTAACGATAGGGATCAGACGGTAATGTCCCTCCTCGGAGGCCCCCATGATCCGGCTCACCTCGCGGTTCGTGTACTCCCGGACCATAAACCGGACTTTCTGGGATGTGGAGACCGGATGTTTCGACTCCCTGCTCTCTCTCCGGAGCCATTCCGCAAGCAGGGCATGGGCATGCGGGCACATGGGGATCCCGTCGGGTCCCTGTGTGCAGGATACTCCGCAAAAGCCGAGATTTCTTCCCGTTTTACTGATATGCGAACAAGAGTAGTCAAAATTCTGACTACCCTTGCGCAGGATACGGACACGGTATTCATCTTCCCCGTCCATGACGGTTCCCCTGATCTCTGTCTCGCCTTTCCAGAAGGCTTCGGCAGTAAGTTCCGTTACTTCCATATCATTCCGTCCCCCCGGTTTGTTTTATTGCTTTCCAGCCCTGAAACGGATCGTTCCGCACTACGTTCTCCCACGATCCTAGCTTCATTCGCAATCCAGCCTGTCGGCTTACTTGCTCATGAAGTTTTGCCTGTCATATGTCTATGCATCTGTGCAGGCAAGCCTGCCCTTCTGCATAGCCGCGGTTTGTTTTATTGCTTTCCAGCCCTGAAACGGATCGTTCCGCACTACGTGCTCCCACGATCCTAACTTCATCACATCCGTTCCGGTGCGCTGAATCCCAGAACGTTAATGCATGTCATTAAAACATCACGTGTTAACGTAACAAGGCTGATGTACCCCGCCTGTTTCTTCCTGTCTTCCTCAGCGATGATCTTCGTCTCATGATAGAAGTGGTTTAACGCGTTGGAGAGCTCGTAAATGTAAGCGCAGATCTTATGCGGCGCAAGCTCCTCGAAGCAGGTAAGCATCACATCGCTGTACCGGGAGAGGGCGAGCATCAAGGTCTTCTCCGGCTCTGCGGACGGCGGAAGGATCTCGCCATTCTCTGTATTTTCACAGGTATCGCTGTATTTCTTTAAGATGGAGTTGATTCTCGCGATCGTGTAGAGAACATACGGACCTGTATTTCCCTCAAAGGAAGTAAATCTGTCGATATCGAAGACATAGTCCTTTGTGGCCTGGTTAGAGAGATCGCCGTATTTTAAGGCAGCGAGACCTACGATCTCAGCCGTTTTTTTCGCCTCATCCTCAGAAACGGTACGGTTCTCCATGATACGGTTGTAAGCCGCCTCATCGATATCCGCGATCAGGTTCTCAAGACGCATAACCCCGCCTTCTCTCGTCTTAAACGGCTTTCCGTCCTTTCCATTCATAGTACCAAAGCCGACAAAATCCATCTTCCGGTCTGCCGGAACGATCCCTGCCTTCTTTGCGACACGGAAGACCTGTGTAAAGTGGAGTTCCTGACGCTTGTCCACTACGTAGATATAGTGATCCGGCTTGAAATCTTCTTCTCTCTCAACGATGGTCGCAAGGTCGGAAGTCGCGTAGAGGGCCGCGCCATCGGATTTTCTCACGATACACGGCGGAAGCTCCTTGGTATCGGTCGGCTCGGCGATATCAACAACGAGAGCACCCTGGCTCTCATATGCAAGTCCTTTATCCTGGAGGTCCTTGATCAGGCCCGGGATATACGGCTGCGCGTCGCTCTCACCTTTCCACAGGTCGAAATCCACGTCAAGGTTTGCGTAGTTTCTCTTTAAATCTTTTAAGGAAACATTCATGATATGCTTCCAGATCGCGCGGTACGGCGCGTATCCGCTCTGAAGCTTGAAGGTCGCCTCCTGGGCGCGCTCCTTGAATGCCTCGTCAACCTTGGATTTTCCGCTGGCTGCCGGGTAGATCTCCTCAAGCTCAGAGATCGTAAACGGCGCTTCCTCCGGATACTCTCCGGTAAAGTTCTCGTCAAAGTACGGAAGCTCCGGCTTTCTGTCCTTTAATTCCTCAATGATAAGGCCCATCTGGAGTCCCCAGTCACCGAGATGAACGTCTCCGATGACCTTGTGGCCCACAAATCGTCCCATACGCTTTAACGCCTCACCGATCACCGCGGAACGGAGATGTCCGACGTGGAGCGGCTTTGCGACGTTTGCTCCGCCGTAGTCGATAACGATTGTCTCCGGCTTCTCGACCTCGTCCATTCCGAGCTTCTTTGCACCCTTCATTCCGTTCATGTAGCCGGAAAGGAAAGCCGGGTCTAATTTCAAGTTGATGAATCCCGGCATAACGGCATTCACTTCTTCAAATACTTCGCTGTCTTTTAACTGTTCTACTACACCGTTCGCGATATCGATCGGTTTCTTTTTATATGTCTTTGCGGCTGCCATCGCGCCGTTGCACTGGTATTCGCAGAGATCCGGGCGGTTGGACAGAGTCACTTTTGCAAAGTTCTCATCGTAACCGTTCGCCGCAAAAGCTTTTTTCATCTCATCTGTGATGATATCCAGAATTTTTTTCATCTGATTTTCTCCTTTTTTCGCGTGCCAGTCTGCATCATTTTCCCGCGCCATACCAAAAACATGGCAATTGCAGACACAGACTTATACAGTAACTATCATTATACCGTATCGCGGTAGAAAAATCCATAGTTCTGTTGATATTTTTGTTATCGCTCACGCATGACATACAGGAGCTGTTTTCGGTTATGGTCTGAACACGTCATGGGCAGGCATATTGGGGAGGGACAGCGAACTGCCAGGTTTCAAGGAAAGACCTGGCAGTTGAAAATATCATCTTATCTTTTACGCTTCCCCGATCACGCTCGTCGCGAAATTCACCGAAGCCATAGCGTCCTTACAATAGGCATCCGCCCCGATGGCATCTGCATACTCCTGTGTCAGGACTGCACCGCCAACCATGACCTTCACCCATGGTGCATCCTTCCGGAGCGACTTGATGGTGTCCTCCATTGCCGGAACCGTTGTCGTCATGAGGGCACTGAGTCCCACCACCGGCACGTGCTCCTTCACCGCCGCTTCCACGATGGTTTCCGGCGGCACATCGCGACCCAGGTCCATCACGTCAAAGCTGTAGTTCTCCAGAAGGACCTTCACGATATTCTTTCCGATATCGTGGATATCGCCTTTAACTGTGGCGAGGATCACTTTTCCCTTCTTCTCCTGTACCTCTCCGTTAGCCTCCATGGACTCCTTCACGACGGCGAACGCTGCCTTCGCCGCCTCCGCGCTCATCAAAAGCTGCGGGAGGAACACGGTTCCGGCTTCAAAGCCTTTTCCTACCTCGTCGAGGGCCGGGATCATATCCGTATTGATGAGCTCTAAGGCATCCGTGTCCTTCAAGGCGAGTTTCGCTGCATCGGCTGCCGCCTGAGACATTCCCTTTACAATGCTCTTTTTTAACGCAGATCCGGTATCCGCCGCGCCTGTGCCTGTGCCGGACGTATTTCCGGCTCCGTTGCTGTTTCCTGCGCCTGCCGCTCCACTCACCCCGGCTGCCTGGTTCACCGCCGCCGCCTTTAAGATCTCTTTCTGTCTCTTCTTCTCGGCTTCCTTCGGAGCATAGATTCCCACATATTCCGCGCAGTTCTCATCCTGAGCTGACAGCACAAGGAAGCTGTCATAGGCCTGCATCATGGCTTCCAGATTCGGATTCACGATTCCCGCGGAAAGTCCGTTCTGCATTGCGAGAAGGAAGAAAGAAGCGTTGATGTTCTCACGCATCGGAAGTCCGAAGGACACGTTGGAAACACCGAGGACGGTCTTTCCTCCAAGCTCGTCCCGCACTCTTCTCACGGTCTCCAGTGTTGTGAGCGCGCCGTTCTTATCGGAGCTCACCGCCATGCAGAGACAGTCCACGAGAATATCCTTTTTCGGGATCCCATAGGATGCCGCTGTCTCGTAGATCTTTCTCGCAACAGCAAGTCGTCCGTCCGCCGTCTCCGGAATTCCGTTCTCATCGAGAGCCAGAGCAACCACCACACCGCCATAATGCTTTACCAGCGGGAAGATCTGCTCCATGACCTCTTTCTTTCCGTTTACCGAGTTGATCAGCGGTTTTCCGTTGTAGATCCTGAGCGCCCGCTCCATGGCCACCGGGTCGGAGGTGTCGATCTGAAGAGGCAGATCCAGAACACCCTGAAGTTCCTTTACCACATCCACCATCATCTGGGGTTCATCGATCCCCGGAAGTCCCACGTTGACATCCAGAACATCGGCGCGGCTCTCCTGCTGGGCAACACCCATGGATAAAATATAGGTCAGATCCTTATCCTTCAACGCCTGCTTGAATTTCGGCTTTCCCGTCGGGTTGATCCGCTCCCCGATCAGGATCGGTCTTCCGCCGAATGTCACTGCGTGGGAGTAGGAGGAGATCACCGTGCGGTTTTTGTCCGTAATTTCACAGACAGGAATATCATCACAGGCAAGCTTTGTCTTATGAATGTGTTCCGGTGTCGTTCCGCAGCAGCCGCCGAGCACCGTCGCCCCGTTTCTCGCCATATCCTGCATCGCCGCGGCAAACTCATCGGCATCGATGTCGTAAACGGTCTTTCCGCCCTCGCTTCTCGGAAGTCCCGCGTTTGGGTTCACGAGGATCGGGGTGGAGGACACTCTCGCCATATCTCTCATAAACGGCAGCAGCTGGATCGGCCCAAGACCACAGTTTAAACCGATCACATCGGCTCCCAGTCCCTCTAAGAGTGCCGTCACAGACTCCACGTTGCCCCCGGTCAGCATTTTTCCCTTTTCATCCAGCGTGATGGTCGCAAATACCGGCAGATCACTGTTCTCCTTCGCCGCCAGAACTGCTGCTTTAAGCTCATATCCATCTCCCATGGTCTCGATGATCACAAGATCCGCGCCAGCCTCTTTTCCGATGAGGACCACCTCTTTATAGGCCTCATAGGCATCCTCAAACTCCAGATCGCCGTATGGCTTTAAGAGTTTTCCCGTCGGTCCCATGTCCAGAGCCGCATAACCATGTCCGGCTGCCGCGATGGCATTTTTTGCATTTCGAACCGCCGCCGTCACGATCTCTTTTACGGAATATCCATCCTCCGCTTTAAATTTAAAATGGTTTGCGCCGAAGGTATTCGTCGTCACCACGTCAGATCCCGCATCGAGGTACTCCCTGTGGATCTCAGTGATGATCTCCGGTCTGGAAAGATTCCATGTCTCTGGGAGTTCTCCGGGCTTCAGACCCCGGGCCTGCAAAAGGCTTCCCATACCTCCGTCAAAATAAATCCGTCTCTCCCTCATCAGTTCCAGAATTCCCATGGCTCTCTCCTATCTTCTTCAACTTATCTTCTGAAGGCGCAATCTTTCTTTCCGCACGCCTCGCATCCCTCAATCACACAGGCTGCCGGTGTCCGGCTCACCCCGACCACCGCCGTCACCGACTTCGACGGCATCATCAGATAACCCTCTGTCAGTGTGATCCCGATCCGTTTTCCTGCCTCCAGTCCGTCAAGGATCTGTTTCTGGGCCGATAGCGGAAAATCCCCATAACCCGGTGAAAATCTTGGTCTCAGATAAAGCCCTTTTTCCAGATACTCCTTTTTCCAAATGGTATTCAGTTCATTACAGTAAGCTTCCACCATCGCTGCCGCTACTGCCTGCATGACCACTGCTTTCGCGACAGAAAGCTTTCCGTACCGGGCGAGAAGTCTGTCTACCTCCGCCCCCACTGTGACCGCCATCACAAGCACGGAATCACAGCCGGACAGGTTCTTTTTTAAGTTTGCGCTCTTTACCCGGAAGCAGCCGCCATCGACGGTTCCATCCTCTTCCACAGAGAGCGGATACTCCCGCACGAGGTGTCTGAACTCCGCTGCGCGTTCCGCTTCCCGGATGCATTCCTCCAAAAGCCGTTCCGTCTCCGGATCCGGTTCATGTTTTCCAAGCCCCAGATATCGGAGCGCTTCTTTTCTGTCCGTTTGCATGATTTGAACGAGTTCCTTCCTTATTAAAATAGATCGTATAACCGGCAGTTAAGTTTCCCATAACCAGAGGTTAAACTATTTCTCTTTCTATGATCTGTCCGCATATCCTTTTCCTGACAGATCTTTATCAGCATATCACGTCTGATCCGCCATCGTCCAATATATCCACCATGTGTCTGGTTATAGTTTTTTCTTATTGCCATTCAGCATGCTACATGCCTTCAAATTTCCGGATCTCCTCCAGATACTTCTGTCCCAACGGGCTCAGGGCGATCCCTTTTCTCTTTAAGTATCCGATGGTCATGACCTCATCGGACTTTAATTTCACCGCCCAGTAATCGGAACCGTTTAAATTGTCACAGAGGATTCCGGAACAGAGGGTATATCCGTTAAGACCTACCATCAGGTTTAACAAAGTCGCTCGGTCATTGGCCTTGATCAGCTGTTTATAGCTGTAGGTGCTCAGCACCTCCTCCGCAAAATAGAAGGAGTTGTAATTTCCCTGTTCAAAGGAAAGGCACGGATACTCCTGAAGCTCCTCGATGGTGATCTCCTTCTGGTTCGCTAACGGATGGCCTTTCCAGAGATATACATAAATCCCGCAGTCCATAAGCGGGCAGAATTCCAGATCCGACTCATCGAAAAGCTTTGTGAGCACTTTCCGGTTGAAATCGTTCAGATACAGGATCCCGATCTCACTCCTGAACGTCTTCACATCCTCAATGACCTCGTAGGTCTTCTCCTCCCGGACCGCGAACTCGTACTCATCCATACCGAACTGCTTTACCATCTCGATAAACGCGTTTACCGCGAAGGTGTAATGCTGCATGGAAACGCCGAATTTCTTCTTCACGTTCTTTTTCTCAATATACCGGGATTCCATCAGCTTATACTGTTCCGTTACCTGCCTCGCGTAGCCTAAGAACTCCTGTCCTTCCGGTGTCAGGACAACGCCGCGGTTGCTTCTCTTAAAAAGCTCTGTCCCGATCTCATTTTCCAGCTCCTTGAGCGCCAACGAAAGGCTGGGCTGGGATATGAAAAGAAGCTTCGCCGCTTCATTCATGGAACCGGTATCCGCGATGGTGATCACATACTTTAACTGCGTCAGCGTCATAACACGTCTCCTTTCGGGTGGATCCGGGCCTGTTGTTTTCCCTTCCCAGCTCCTGATATGTCAAATTTTATCCACTGTGAGTCATTTTGTCAATCCGAACCGCCATTCCGCAAAGGCACACCGGCTCTGGTCGTTGCGGTCCGTGCGCTGCCGAGCCAAACTGCAACAATTTTTTCGTTAAAAAATAAATTTGCTTGACATTTTGAAACAAACTCCCTATAATTCAAAATAATCTTTAACCGCTTCACTGCAACTCGACAGAGCGTTGAACGGTTATCATGATAACAAGTTCCAGAGGAGGAATCAATTATGAAAAAAAGAGTTTTAAGTTTAAGCCTTGCACTTGCAATGGCGGCTTCTTTAACTGCCTGCGGAAGCTCATCTTCCACAACCGAGACAACTGCCGCTGCAGCAGCTGACGCGACAACAGCCGCTGCTGGCGCTTCCAGTGAAGCATCTTCCGACAAAGTATTCAAGATCGGCGGTATCGGCCCGGTCACAGGCGCGGCTGCTGTATATGGTCTCGCAGTTAAGAACGGCGCACAGATCGCTGTTGATGAGATCAACGCTGACGGCGGTATCAACGGATACCAGATCGAGTTTAATTTCCAGGATGACGAGCACGACGCCGAGAAATCCGTCAATGCCTACAACACATTAAAAGACTGGGGCATGCAGGTCCTCATGGGAACTGTAACCTCCGCTCCGTGTGTAGCTGTTGCAGATAAGACGAATGCTGACAATATGTTCCAGATCACACCGTCCGGCTCCTCTGTTGAGTGTGCGCAGAACCCGAACGTGTTCCGTGTATGCTTCTCCGATCCGGATCAGGGTGCTGCATCCGCAACTTACATTGCTGAGAACAAACTTGCGGAAAAGATCGCAGTGATCTACGACAGCTCCGATGTATACTCCAGCGGTATCTACGAGAAATTCGCTGCTGAGGCTGCAAACCAGGGTCTTGAGATCGTGGACGCCGAGGCATTCACAGCTGATTCCAACAAGGACTTCTCCACACAGCTCCAGAAGGCAAAGGACGCAGGCGCTGACCTCGTATTCCTTCCGATCTACTACACAGAGGCATCTCTGATCCTCAAGCAGGCTGACACCATGGGCTACGCTCCGAAATTCTTCGGCTGCGACGGTATGGACGGTATCCTTCAGGTTGAGAACTTTGATACAAAGCTTGCTGAAGGTTTAATGCTCTTAACTCCGTTTGCTGCTGACGCTCAGGATGAGCTTACCCAGAAATTTGTAACTTCTTACAAAGAGAACTATGGCGAGACTCCGATCCAGTTCGCTGCTGACGCATATGACGCGATCTACGCGATCAAAGCTGCCATGGAAGAGGCTGACATCACACCGGAGACATCTGTAAGCGATACCTGCGATAAGATGAAAGAGGCTATATTAAAGATCAAAGTCAATGGTCTTACCGGTGAAGACATGACATGGACAGAGGATGGCGAACCGCACAAGGCACCGAAGGCTGTCAAAGTCGTAGACGGCGCATATCAGGCGATGTAATCGATCATTTAAGAATGGCATCATGTTAAGAGGATTGTCGCTTCGGCAATCCTCTTGTTTCTTTCACGGTCCTGCGTTGTGATGTGCCTGAACTGTTCCCCGAAAAACTGGCCCACAGCTAATGAAAACATACCGAGGTGTAAAATTTATGACGGGTTTTATCAACTACTTAATCAATGGAATCAGCCTTGGCAGTGTCTACGCGATCATCGCGCTTGGATACACCATGGTCTATGGAATCGCGAAAATGTTAAACTTCGCCCATGGCGATATCATCATGGTCGGAAGCTACGTGGTCTTTATCACGACACACAGTATGGGAATGCCGGTCTTCTTAAGCGTTCTCCTTTCTGTCATCGTGTGTACCGTGCTCGGTATCGTCATTGAGCGTGTCGCCTACAAACCGCTGCGTGACGCTTCTCCGCTGTCCGTCCTGATCACGGCTATCGGCGTCAGCTACTTATTACAGAACGTCGCTCTCCTCTTATTCGGAGCCGACACAAAGTCCTTTACCTCTGTCGTAACGATCCCGGCTCTGAAGTTCGCGGACGGTGCCATCACAGTGACCGGCGAGACTCTCGTGACGATCGTTTCCTGTATCGTGATCATGATCGGACTTACCACCTTTATCAACAGGACGAAAGCCGGTCAGGCTATGCTCGCCGTATCGGAAGACCGCGGTGCCGCCACCCTGATGGGAGTAAATGTAAATGGAACTATCGCGCTCACATTCGCGATCGGCTCCGCCCTCGCTGCCGTGGCCGGTGTTTTACTCTGCTCCGCCTATCCGTCCCTGACTCCTTACACAGGATCCATGCCCGGCATCAAGGCCTTCGTGGCAGCCGTATTCGGCGGAATCGGTTCCATCCCCGGCGCGTTGATCGGCGGAATCCTTCTGGGAATCATTGAGATCCTGTCAAAAGCATATATTTCTTCCCAGCTCTCCGACGCGATCGTATTCTCCGTCCTGATCATCGTCCTCTTAGTACGTCCGACCGGAATCCTGGGCAAAAAACTGAACGAGAAAGTGTAGGTGATCCCCATGAAAAGTACAGCAAAAAAGAAACTCTTTATCAACAATATGATCACGCTCGGCATGGTCGTTGCTGCCTGGATCATCATGGAAGTGCTCATGGGCACCGGACATGTATCCAGCCTTTTAAAGGGACTCCTCGTTCCTTTCTGTATCTACGTGATCATGGCGGTTTCCTTAAACCTGACCGTCGGGATCCTCGGTGAGCTGAGCCTCGGACATGCAGGATTTATGTGTGTCGGTGCCTTCTCCGGCGCCCTCTTCTCCAAGTGCATGAAGGGCGCGATCGATCCGACTGTAAGCCTTGTGATCGCCATCTTTGTCGGCGCTGCCGTTGCTGCCGTTTTCGGCATTCTGATCGGTATTCCGGTCCTGCGTCTGCGCGGTGACTATCTCGCCATCGTGACTCTTGCCTTCGGCGAGATCATCAAGAACCTTGTAAACGCCATATTCCTCGGACGCGACGCTGACGGCTTCCACATCTCCTTCAAGGACTCCATGTCCTTAGGCTTAAAGGATGGAGGCGAGGTCCTCATCAAGGGTCCTCAGGGGATCACAGGGACCCCGCAGGCAGCCACCTTCACGATCGGCATCATTCTTGTCCTGATCACACTGATCATCGTCATGAACCTTGTAAATTCCAGAACCGGCCGCGCGATCATGTCCATCCGCGACAACCGCATCGCCGCTGAGTCCATCGGAATCAACATCACAAAATACAAGCTGCTGGCGTTCAGCATCTCCGCTGCTCTGGCAGGCATTGCAGGCGTTCTCTATGCCCACAACCTTACGACACTTACTGCTCTCCCGAAGAACTTCGGCTACAACATGTCCATCATGATCCTTGTATACGTGGTTCTCGGCGGAATCGGAAGCATCCGTGGATCCGTGATCTCAACCGTTATCCTCTACCTGCTCCCGGAGCTTTTAAGAGGTTTAAACAACTACCGTATGCTGATCTACGCCATCGTCCTGATCCTCGCGATGCTCTTCAACTCCGCTCCGCAGTTCATCACGCTCCGCAAGCGGATCTTCGGCGGCTTAAAACCGCAGCATGCTGCCCATTCCGGAAAGGAGGAAGCTTAAAATGTCAGACATGTTAAATGTAAAAGGATTAAGCATCTCCTTCGGAGGCTTAAAGGCTGTCAACAATTTTGCCATCAACATTGAAAAAGGCCAGCTCTACGGTCTCATCGGACCGAACGGTGCCGGAAAGACCACGATCTTCAACCTCCTGACAGGTGTTTACAAGCCGGATACAGGAACGATCCTCTTAGACGGCCAGAACCTTACAGGAAAGTCCACTACCGACATCAACAAAGCCGGTATCGCCCGTACGTTCCAGAACATCCGCCTTTTTAAGGACCTCTCCGTTCTCGACAACGTAAAGGCCGGACTCCACAACCACCACACCTACTCCACTCTTGAGGGAATTCTCCGCCTTCCGCGATACTACAAGGCGGAAAAAGAGATGGATGAGGAAGCCATGGAACTCTTAAAGGTATTCGGACTTGACGGAGAATGTGATTTCAAGGCCTCCAACCTTCCTTACGGAAAACAGAGAAAGCTCGAGATCGCCCGCGCCCTTGCGACGGAGCCGAAGCTTCTTCTTCTCGATGAGCCGGCTGCCGGCATGAACCCCAATGAGACCGCGGAGCTGATGGAGACGATCCGCTTCGTCCGCGACCATTTCGGAATGACGATCCTCTTAATCGAGCACGACATGAAGCTCGTCAGCGGTATCTGTGAGCGTCTTACCGTCTTAAACTTTGGTCAGGTCCTCTGCACAGGTCCTACTCAGGACGTCTTAAGCAATCCGGAAGTTATCAAAGCTTATCTCGGTGAATAGGAGGAGAACAATCATGGCAATGTTAGAAGTAAGAGATCTGGAAGTCTACTACGGCGTGATCCAGGCGTTAAAAGGAATCTCCTTCGATGTAAATCAGGGAGAGATCGTCGCTCTGATCGGTGCCAACGGTGCCGGAAAGACGACAACACTGCACACCGTGACGGGGCTTTTGAGCGCCCGTTCCGGACATATCATGTACGAAGGAACCGATATCACAAAGATCCCCGGCTACAAGCTCGTCAGCATGGGAATCGCCCATGTTCCGGAGGGACGCCGTGTCTTCTCCACCCTCACCGTTCTCCAGAATCTGAAGCTCGGTGCCTACACAAGAAAAGATAAGGCAGAGATGGATGCGACGCTCAATATGATCTATCAGCGTTTCCCGCGTTTAAAGGAGCGTGTGAACCAGCCGGCCGGTACTCTCTCCGGCGGAGAGCAGCAGATGCTCGCCATGGGGCGCGCCCTCATGAGCCATCCGAAGCTCATCGTTCTCGACGAGCCGTCCATGGGTCTGTCCCCGATCTATGTAAATGAGGTCTTCGACATTATCCAGAGCATCAACCGCGACGGCGTGACGGTTCTCTTAGTCGAGCAGAATGCGAAAAAAGCGCTCTCCATCGCGAATCAGGCGTATGTACTGGAGACCGGCAAGATCGTTCTGAGCGGCGACGCGAAGCAGCTCATGAATGATGATAAGGTTAAAAAGGCTTATTTGAGTGAATAATCAGAAGTTACGGTCTGTGCCTGGCACGGACCGTATTCTTTTTCTTACAAATATGTGAATCCATGAAAATTATGTAACGTTTTGACGGATTTTATGGTATACTCTTAGCAGACAGCACTGAAACTGTGCAGAAAAAAGAAGAAAAATCATGTACAGGGGAGGAAGATATTATGAGCAAAGTCATTACAGTCAGCCGCGAACTCGGCAGCGGAGGCCGTGAGGTCGGTCTTCATCTCGCAAAAAAACTCGGCATTCCTTTTTACGATAAAGAACTTATCGCCATGGCGGCCGAGGACAGCAATATCTCGGAAGATCTTTTTCATGCGAACGATGAAGTGATCGCCGGTCAGAAACGGATCAACTACGATGATTATGCCACTGTGGATCCTTTCTCACCTGTATACGAAGTCCCGGTCTCCGACCAGCTCTTCGTGATCCAGTCGAAGATCATCCAACGGCTTGCCGCAAACGGTCCCTGCGTGATCATTGGCAGATGCTCCGATGTGATCGTCGAGGACGCTTTCCGCATCTTTATCTGCTCCAGCTTCAAAAAGCGTGTGGAGCGGATCCAGGGGCTTGAGAAGGAGCCGGAGGATCTTAAAAAGCTTGAAAGCCGCATCCGCGCTGTGGACGCGAAGCGCCGGGATTACTACCAGTATTACAGCGGAAATGAGTGGGGCAAACCGAAGAACTATGACCTCTGCTTAAACAGCGGTACGCTCGGGATCGAGCGGTGTGTGGAGATCATTGCAAATTCAGTCACTTTGGGATAGCAGGAATTCTCTTTATTGCATAAAAGCGTAAAACTTCAACTTATTGAATTTTTATATTGACAAATCCGCCCGACAGCGCTATGATAGCTTCAACAGCCGGAGAGAATGGATCCGGCGGTAATCTTCAGAGAGGAGAACAGCAGATATGAAGAACCAGATGATGAATCTTTTTGCATCCTATTCTTTTTATTATTTTCCGGGCTATTATTACTGCGCGGACTGTTTCTGCTGCAAAAAACAACCCTCTCCGACCGAAGGTCTTTAGATCCTTCGGAAACGTAAAAGAAAATGCGGAGCCGGTGTTTGCGATTGCAGCAGACACCGGCTTTTTTGTTTCCGGATACCCTCAAACGTATGCATGAAGCAGTTCCTGCTTTTCGGCTACGGTACCAGCCGAATACAGGAATATCCATTTTCCAGAGCGTTTTTATAAAGCAAACCCAACCTGAACCTGTCATATAAAGGAGAATAGGATTATGATCATTATTTTAAAGAGAAATGCCAACAAAGAGAAGGTAGAGAATTTAAAGACAGAGCTTGTCAATCAGGGATTTAAGCTCCATCTCTCCGAAGGAACCGAGGCCTCCCTCATCGGTCTCATCGGTGACACAAGCCGGATCCATGAAGACTGGTTAAAGGCCAACGACGTCGTTGATGATGTCCGCAGGATCCGTGAACCGTATAAGAAGGCAAACCGCTCCATGCACCCGGACGACACAGTCATCGATGTCTGCGGCAGAAAGATCGGCGGCGGCAGCTTTCAGGTCATCGCAGGCCCCTGCTCCATCGAGACAAAGGAACAGATCACAGAGGTTGCTGAGGACGTAAAGCGTTCCGGCGCAGCCTTCCTCCGCGGCGGTGCTTTCAAACCGAGAACTTCCCCGTACGCGTTCCAGGGTCTTCACGAGCAGGGTCTTGACCTTCTCTTAGAGGCAAAGAAAGCCACCGGTCTCCCGGTAGTCACAGAGATCATGAGCGCGGAGCATCTTCCGCTCTTTGACGACGTTGACATCATACAGGTCGGCGCAAGAAACATGCAGAACTTCGAGCTCTTAAAGGTCCTTGGAAAGATCGACAAGCCGATCCTCTTAAAACGCGGTCTTGCAAACTCCTTAGACGAGCTTCTGATGAGTGCGGAGTACATCATGGCAGGTGGAAATGAAAAAGTCATCCTCTGCGAACGCGGCATCCGCACCTTTGAGACTTCCTACAGAAATACGCTGGATATCTCCGCGATCCCGATGTTAAAGAAAAAGACCCATCTTCCGGTCATCGTCGACCCGAGCCATGCGGCAGGCATCCGCTTCATGGTGGAGCCGCTTGCCATGGCAGCTATCGCAGCCGGAGCCGATGGTCTCATGATCGAGGTCCACAATAACCCCGAGAAAGCCCTCTGCGACGGTGCCCAGTCCCTGACGCCGGAAATGTTCGACCATCTGATGAAAAAAGTCGATAAAGCTGCAGATTTCTTCCACTCTCTCGGTTAATCGTTGTTCTTTTCCTGAATATGCAGTATAATATTTAAATCACACCGCAATGAAACGGCAGGTCGGCGCTGGAAATGCGCCGGCCTGCCGGACGGTTGCAGACTATTAAGATTCATGGAGGTTCACACGATGGTCAGAAACACTGAAACTGCTTTTGTTCCAAATCTGCGCGGAGGCGACGGAACGATCGAGATCCGTCATATCTTAAACAAGGATGAGCTCATGGGACACGCGTCCATGTACGCCCACGTGATCATCCCGGCCCACGCCAGCATCGGATTCCACCAGCATGTGGAAAACACCGAGCCGTACTACGTTCTCAAGGGAAAGGGAATCTTTGAGGACAACGATCACACCGAGACCGAGATCCACCCGGGCGATGTCTGTGTCATCGAGGTTGGCCAGAGCCACGCGATCAAAAATCCTTTTGATGAGCCGCTTGAGATCATGGCACTTGTGATCAATGAGCGCGGAAAAGAGATCTAAACCCGCACGTCCCAGTCCATCCGGAGCAGGAACACGATAAAGATGATCGAACTCAGCGTCCACGTCAGCGGGTACGCTGAGGAGATCGTCCGGAAGACGGGAATGATCCGGATCGCGATCGTCACGTAGAGCACGCGGATACCGCACCAGCAGATCAGCATCGTAAACATCGGGACAATGGATTTTCCCACGCCGCGGAGTACTCCCGTCGCGCAGTTGGAAAACGCCAGCAGAAAGAAAAACAAGGCAACCGTTCTTCCGTGGATCGTTCCGAATTCGATCGCTTCCGGCACATCCACAAAGATCCGAAGCAGGATCGGAACCCAGATAAAAAGGCAGATCCCTACAAGCTCCGCCATCGCCATTCCGAACGCCACACCCATCACGGAACCTTTCTTCGCGCGGTCCGCTTTCCCGGCACCGAGATTCTGGCTCACAAAGGTTGTCAGCGCCATGGACATGCTCATGATCGGAAGAAAGGCAATCCCCTCAAGCTTCGCGAAGGCCCCCTGTCCGGAGATTGCAAAAGCTCCGAAGGTATTGATGTTTGACTGGACCACAAGATTTCCGACACTGATCACGGAGTTCTGGAGTCCCGTCGGAAGTCCCTGTGTGATCACCTGACGGATCATGGAGCCATTGAAGCGAAGCTCCTTAAAATGGATCGTCGCAGCCCCTCCATCCTTCACCATGCGGATCATGCATAATAAAACACTCAATCCCTGGGCGATCACCGTGGCAACAGCAGCGCCTGCGGCACTCCACTGAAATCCCGCCACAAAGATCAGATCCAGGATCATATTCACTACAGAAGAAAAGATCAGATAATACAGGGGATGGACACTGTCCCCCACTGCCCTCATGATGTTCATGCAGATATTGTACATGATGACGGTGGAGACACCGGCAAAATAGATTCCGAAGTACAGTCTCGCCTCCACCATCACGCTGTCCGGCGTGTTGAGCCAGCCGAGAAGGATCGGAACAAAAAACAAACCGATGAGCGTCGCGAAAACCGAGAACACAATTCCCAGAAGAAAGTTTGTGTGCACCGCGCACCGTAATTTTTCCTCATCCTGTGCCCCGAAATATTTCGAGATCACGACACCGCCGCCCACAGCGATCCCGGCAAAAAACGTGATCACCGACATATTCACATTCGATGATAAGCTCACCGCCGCGAAGGCATCATTGCTCGCGAAATTTCCGACGACCCAGGCATCCGCCATATTGTAAAGCTGCTGTAAAAGCTGTCCTAAAAAGATCGGGATCATAAACCTGAAAAGTCCTCGTCCGATCGGACCTTCTGTCAGATTCCCATCCTTCTTCCCACTACCGGCTCCTGCCCTTTTCCGGACTAATCCCATGCCATTTCCTCCCCAAGTATCAGACCATTCGTCCTTCATATGCTTCAGGTATTGTCCGCATAGTACGGACTTTTGTCGTTTAAGTGACACATTGTAACTAAAATAATCGTATCATGTATGACCAGGGATGTCAAGTGACTGAACGGTCCCTGATCTTATGAAAACCAAAGGAGATTTTTCTTATGCCGCAGATCAAAAAAATCACTGATCTCACAGCGCCGGAACTCGATCTTTTTTCCAGATATTCCGAGTCCCAGCTTTTCCATATCAACGAACCGAAACCGGGGATCTTCATCGCAGAAAGCCCGAATGTGATCGAGCGCGCCCTCAATGCCGGGTATGAACCGCTCGCTGTCCTCATCGAAGAAAAACAGGCCGACGACCTGATCCCGAAGCTCTTTTTTGCTTACCCGGAGCTTCCTGTGTACACCGCAAAATTCGATCTCCTGACAAACCTCACCGGCTTTGCCTTAACCCGCGGCCTGCTCTGCGCCATGAAGCGAAAGAGCCTGCCGTCTGTGGCGGAGATCTGTGAGGGAAAACACCGGATCGCTGTCCTTGAGAATGTCATGAATCCCACAAATATCGGGGCGATCTTCCGCTCCGCCGCGGCCCTTGGAATGGACGCGGTACTCCTGACCTCCGGCTGCAGCGATCCCCTCTACCGGAGAGCCGCCAGAGTCAGCATGGGAACTGTCTTCCAGATCCCGTGGACCTGTTTTCCGAAAAACGCGGATCTCTCCTGCGGCGGACTTGAAGCGCTCCGATCTTTGGGATTTCAGACGGCTGCCATGGCACTGAAGGAAGATTCCGTTTCCATTGATGATCCGAAGCTTCTTGGTGCCGAAAAACTCGCCGTGATCTTAGGCACCGAAGGGGACGGCCTCGCCTCCGCAACCATCGCCGGGTGCGATCATACGGTCATGATCCCGATGGCCCATGGGGTAGATTCGCTGAATGTGGCGGCAGCCAGCGCGGTGGCATTCTGGGAGCTGGCGAAAAACAGAAAGGATATGATATCATGAAAAAACACGCATTATTCTGCATGGTTCTTGCAGGTACTCTTATGGTCGGTGGATGTGGTCAAAAAGCTGCTGACTCCACCACTGCCACCGCGCAGGTGACCGAAACGTCCGACTCCGCTCCGGCTGACAAACCGGACGGCGCTCCGGGCGATAACTCCGATAAACCCGGAAATCCTCCGGACGGGGCTCCGGGAAGCATGGACGGAAAGCAGGCACCGCCGGACGGCGGGAACGGAGGTCCGGGAGGTCCCGGAGGCCCGGGCGGACAGAGTGCTGCTCCGACATCCTACAAGGCAGTCTCAAGCTACTCCACCGATACTGAGGAGGATGGGAAGACCTACACTTCCACAGGAGCTGATGAGAGCGCAGTCCTCGTCACCGACGGCGCGACCGTCACCTTAAAAAATTTCACGATGGACCGCAACTCCGCTGACAGCACCGGAGGCGATAACTCCAGCTTTTACGGAACCGGTGCCGCGGCACTTGCCGCCAACGGCAGCCTGACACTGACCGGCGGCACCATCACCACCGATGCAAAAGGCGGTGCAGGTGTCTTCAGCTACGGCAACGGCAAAGTCACCGTATCCGACACAACCATCACCACAAAACAGGATACCTCCGGCGGTATCCATGTGGCAGGGGGCGGCACACTCACTGCCACGAACCTCACTGTTGAGACAAACGGTGAATCCTCCGCAGCGATCCGGAGCGACCGCGGCGGCGGTACCATGATGGTAACCGGCGGAACCTACACCTCCAGGGGAACCGGCTCCCCGGCAGTCTACTGCACCGCCGACATTACCGTCAATAACGCGGCGCTCACTGCTGAAAACTCTGAGGCTGTCTGCATAGAGGGTCTGAACTCCCTTTCTCTCACAAACTGCTCTCTCTCCGGAAACATTCCGGAAAATGAACAGAATGACTGCGATTGGACCGTCATCCTCTATCAGAGCATGTCCGGTGACTCAGAAGTCGGCGAAAGCAAATTTTCCATGGACGGTGGCAGCCTGACCTCCTTAAACGGCGGTCTCTTTTATACGACAAACACGGAGAGTTCCTTCTATCTTAAGAATGTGGACATCACCTACTCCCCGTCCAATGACTTTTTCTTAAAATGCACCGGAAATGCCAACAAACGCGGCTGGGGTCAGTCCGGAAAAAATGGTGCTGACTGCACCTTTACCGCGGATTCTCAGGAAATGAGCGGCGATATTCTCTGGGACAGCATCAGCAATCTCGATCTGAAGCTCACAAACGGCACCATCTTGACAGGCGCCATCCTTCAGGACGAGACAAACGCCGGTGACGGCGGTAACGGAACCTGCAATGTCACCATCGACGCCCTCTCCGCCTGGACCGTAACCGGAAACAGCACCGTCACCTCCCTCACCTGTAACGGCTCCATCACAGGCGATGACGGCAAAAGCGTGACGATCGCCGGCACAGACGGCACTGTATTTGTGCAGGGCACCGGCGAATACACGATCACGACCGGTTCCTATAACGAGTAAATTTTAAACTTTGACCTTCTGTTATTTTTTTAACAATTTCTTCCATTTTTGTTGTATCTACAACATACATTTTATTTTGGTTATGCTATACTAAGCCCATCGCATAACAAACCAAGTAACTGTTCAGTGCCTCACAGTTACATGCAAAAATCCATTCCAAATCGGCTTCGCCGATGGGATTTTTACATTCAAGCCTGTGTTTTATTACGGTCAGCGCAGCGAGTGCGCAGACCTACTGAACAGTTACCCGACCAACACAATTTTGCAAATACAGGAGGTACCCCATATGACTCAGACCATCAACCCAAGAAAAGCGGCGATCATCGGCTGCGGCTTCGTTGGCTCCGCCACTGCCTTCACTCTTATGCAGAGCCGCCTCTTCTCCGAGCTCGTCCTTTTAGACGCCAACGAAGCGAAAGCCGACGGCGAGGCAAAGGATATCGCCCACGGAATCCCCTTCGCCGGTCAGATGAAGATCTATGCCGGAACCTACGATGACATCGCTGACTCCGCCATCATTATCATCACCGCCGGTGCAAATCAGAAACCAGGCGAAACAAGATTGGATCTCGTCCATAAAAACGTAGCCATCTATAAAAGCATCATTCCGGAGATCTCCAAACGGGACTTTCAGGGCATTCTCCTCATCGTCTCCAACCCGGTAGACATCCTGACCTACACGGCCCTGAAGCTCTCCGGCTTCCCGGAAAACCGTGTCATCGGTTCCGGCACAGTCTTAGACACGGCCCGCTTAAAATATGCCTTAAGTGAACATTTAGGTGTCGACAGCCGCAGCGTCCACTCCTTCATCATAGGTGAACATGGTGACAGCGAGATCGCCGCCTGGAGCAGCACCAACGTGTCAGGAATCCCGTTAAACACCTTCTGCGAGATGCGCGGCCACTATAACCATGATGCCGCCATGGACCGCATCGCCGAAGAGGTAAAAAACAGCGCCTACGACATTATCTCCAAAAAGCAGGCCACCTACTACGGAATCGCAATGAGCGTCAAACGGATCTGTGAGTGCATCATCCGCAACGAACGCTCCATTCTTCCGATCTCCTCCATGATGCATGGAGAATACGGGATCAGCGGCATCTCCCTCAGCATGCCGGCGATCGTAGGACTCAACGGGATCGAGACCCACGTTCCGATCTCATTGGACGCGGAGGAGGCAGAAAAACTCCGTGAATCCGCCGAGACCCTGAAAAAAATAGCTGCAGAGCTTGATCTCTCCGCAGCCACCAACTAACCTTATATCATCAGCCGAACGCAGTAACGGCAGATTTTTAACCTAACAAGGGGAAACACGCTTCGCGAGTTTCCCCTTGTTATCGCGACAGTCGCCAAGGTCTCGCGCAAGCGCGGACTTTGGCTCGTTGTTTGCGACATTCTTTTTTACAACTACTGTAATTCCGCGTAATCCTCCGGTAAAAACCGGTGGTAGATCAGGTGACAGCCCTCATCCTTAAAACAGTAATAATACCGGTCCGGAGTCCCATCCGCAAAGTGGAAGGCCCAGTCGAAATCTCCATCTTCGATCTTCTCAAACACCGGCTTTGCGGACCACTGACGGAAGAGTTCTCTGATCTTCTCAAAACTGCATCCATGCGTCCCGACAAGATCCACCAGATCCTGAATAAACTCCCGTCCTTTCATCTGCTCATGCACATAGACACTTCCGGTCTCCGGAATCAGAAAACAGAACCGGTCTCCCTTCGCCGTCACGCGGACTTCTCCCAATGTCTCCGTCATATGCGCCTCAAGACCATTCAGCCGCGCCTTCATCTCCTCCGCCGTATCCTCACTCCCGAAAAAGTGGTTCAGCGTGGACACCGGATAATAAAGCCGTATCACTTCCGGCCGGAATCCCAGCTTCGCCTGCTGCTCCTTCACCAGATCGATCAGATTCTCTTCCAGTCTGCGAAATCCCATTTTGCCAAATTCTCCTTCTATTTACGCCTTCACATCGAATACATCCGCAACATCACAGAGCAGCTTGCGAATCTCAAGATGCTGCGGACATACCTTCTCGCACTTTCCGCACTTGATACAATCCGACGCCTTTCCGTTGTTCCGTGTATGGACCCCATAATAGACATTTGAATTTGTATTCTGGTAGATCTTCTTCGCGTTCATGCACGCAAACAGATCCGGAATCGAGATCTTCTTCGGACATCCGTCGACACAATAGCGGCATCCGGTACACGGGATCAGGTTCTTTCCGCGGAAGATCTCGCGCACCTTCTCGACCGCCTTCATCTCCCTCTCGTCAAGGGGCCTGAAGTCTTTCATGAAACTCACATTTTCCTTCATCTGCTCCAGACTGCTCATTCCGGAAAGGACCATCATGATACCCGGGAATCCCGCCGCGTAACGGATCGCGTAGGTAGCCGGACTGCCGCCGTGAAGCTCCTCAAAGACTGCCTTCGCGTCATCCGGAAGATTCGCAAGGCTTCCGCCGCGGACCGGTTCCATAACGATCACCTGTTTTCCATGCTTTCTGCAGATCTCATAGCATTTCCCGGCCTGAACTGCCGGATCGTCAAAGTCCGCATAGTTAAACTGGATCTGGACGACTTCAATCTGCGGATACTCCGTTAAGATCTGCTCAAGGACCTCCGCGCGGTCATGGAAAGAAATTCCAAAGTGGCGGATCTTCCCCTCTTCCTTAAAGGTTAAAGCCGTCTCATACGCATGACATTCCTTAAACTTCGGATAATTTCCCATTCCCTGGGCATGCATCAGATAGAAATCAAAATAGTCTACACCGCAGCGCTCCAGCTGTGACTCAAAAAACGGGCGGATGTCCTCTTCCTTCTCAAAATAAGCGGCCGTCAGCTTATTGGTAAGAATGTAGCTCTCCCTCGGATAACGGCTCGTCAGGCAGTTTTTGACCGCAAGCTCACTTCTCTCACCGATGTAGCCGTGAGCCGTATCAAAGTAGTTGAAGCCCTGATCCAGAAAATAATCCACCATCTGGGAAACCTGCGCCTCATCGATCTCTTCCCCAATCATAGGGAAACGCATACATCCGAAACCAAAATTCTTTTTAATCTTATCCATGCTGCTCTCCTTTTCTGAATAGATCCGGCACAGCCGGTGAATGTCTTCACCGCTGCGTCCCAATCATACTCCTGCCTTTTCTCCGGCTGATCCGTCGTCCACTTTTCACGGTCCGGCAACGCCCGCCGCTGCGTTAAGTAACATCTTGTAACTTATTTTGATGATAGCATACGCCCACTCCCTTGTCAAGCGAATGAAAATCAATTATAATGATGATAGCATACTATCTGCAGTCAGTTTAAACTAACTTTCAGATTTCTACCGGCCGACCGGATCCTATTGATCGCCGGGAACTACTCAGACCTTCAGGAGGTGAATTCCATGACAGATTTCGTGCGAGCGCGAAGTGAAGAACAGAAACAGGCCAGAATGGCAGAAATCAAGGCCGCGGCGGACGAGCTCTTCTGCTCTGTCCCCTATCAGGAGATCACCCTCTCCACCATTGCCGGAAAGCTGTCCTGGACGCGGGCAAACCTCTATAAATATGTAACGACGAAGGAAGAGATCTATCTTGAGATCTGCTCCGATAAAATGCAGTCCTATTTTGACGATCTGTTCGCAGCATTTCCCAATGAGAAGCCATTTACCCCGGATCAATGGGCTGCTGCCTGGGCAGATGTCCTGAACGCGCACCGTGACTATCTCCGCTACAGCGATATCCTCTGTACGATCATCGAGGTCCACGTCACTGCATACCGCCTTGCAAGCTTCAAAACAAGCTACCATGCACACCGTGATGCCTTTGTCAGGCTCATGGAAGTCCGTCTCGGCCTTAGCTCCCATGATGCCAGCGAAGTCTTCCTCTCCGTCCTATACCATGCTGCCGGTCTATGTGGAAGCTGCCACTCCAATCCGGTTATGCTGGAGGCTATGAAAATAGCCGGAATCCCATATAAAAAACGTGATTTCCGGCTCAACATGTATGAATTTATCCGAATGAACCTCTGGTACTATCTCTCCGGTCCTGCCGGAGAAAATTCCTGCGTCACACCGTAAGAATATAGCACCAGACCGGAAGTGTGATCAGTGAGACGACCGTCGAAAAGACAACGATCTTCGTTGCAAGGCGGTCGTCTTTTCCATATTTGACTGCGAGAACAACGCTCGTGCTCGCTGCCGGCATCGCGGACAGGATCACACATACCGCTGTGATCAGCTGATCAATGTGAAACAGGCGGCAGCCCGCCAGAACGATGACAGGAATCAGGAACAGCCTGATAAACGTGTAGTAATATACTTCTTTCGTGAACACCTCTTTAAACGGAATTTCCGCGAGCGTGCACCCGATCAGAAGCATCGCGCAGAACGTGTTCGCCCCGGCGATCGTCCGGACTGTCTGGTTTACAAATCCGGGAAGCTGGAACTGGGATACTAAAAGTACCATGCCGGTAAAAATCCCGATGATGCACGGATGTGTCACGACCTTCTTTAAAAGCTCTTTCTTCGTCGGCGCCTCCGTAAAATAAGTGAGTCCCACCGACCACATAAAGATTCTCGTCGGGATCGTGTAAACCGCCGCATACATGATTCCCAGATCGCCGAAGATTCCCTCAGCGATGGCATTTCCAAGGATGCCCGCATTTGAGACGATCGTCGCGTACTGCAAAACCTTTTTGCTCTCCTCGCTCCAGCCCGGATACAGCACACGGCTTAAAAGATTCGAAAAGATCTGGATCAGAAACGAGATCACGATCACTTCCAGCGTCAGCTTCAGAATATCCATGCTGAATTCCATCTGGAATGACTTCACGATACTCGCGGGAAGCGTCACATTCATCACGAGACTGCTGAGCAGCGCCTTTCCGCTCTTATCGATCATCCCGCTCTTCCTGAGGTACCATCCCAGCGCAAGGATGCAGAACATCATTCCCTGCATATTAAATAAACTTGTAAAATCCATCACGTACTCCTTTATTACAAACTGACGTTATTGTACCTCTCCCTCTCTGATCTTGTCAATCTCCTCACTTTCATCAACCCATGCTACTGTTCACGCCTTGCGCAAACAGTAACTGATTTTGCCGATGCTTCGCATTCCAAATCGGCAAAATCCACTACTACCACTGTATTGTACGGAATTTTCAGTTCAGAAAATTCCTACCCGTGTACAGTAACCAATCCATCTCCCTTCTGCCTGAGCATCCGGATATAAAATCTTGTCACCGTTCCCTATCAGTGGTACAATAACCCCAATTTATACCATCTCACAAAGGAGGTCCCACCATGGAAGCCAACATCACAGTAAGAAACGCAAAATTATCCGACGCTCCGAGAATCCTTGATATCTACACCTATTATGTAGAAAACACCGTGATCACCTTTGAATACGATGTTCCTTCCCTTGAAGAATTTGAGAACCGCATGATCGATATCATGAAAAAATATCCTTATCTCGTCATCGAACGTGACGGCAGGATCGAAGGCTACGCCTACGCCCATGCTTTCGTTGGGCGCGCCGCCTACGACTGGGCCAGTGAGCTTACGATCTACCTGGATCACAACGCGAAGAAATGCGGGCTTGGAAAGAAGCTGTATGAGGCACTGGCTGAGCGGCTCAAAGACATGGGAGTTCTGAATCTTTACGCCTGCATCGGGTATCCGAAGATTGAGGACGAGTATTTAAATAAGAACAGTGCCCAGTTCCATGAGCACCTTGGGTTCCGGCTTTGCGGGACTTTTGAGAACTGCGGGTATAAGTTTAATCGGTGGTATGATATGATTTGGATGGAGAAGATCATTGGGGAACATACGTTGGATCAGGCGGCGGTAAAGCCATATTCCTATACTGAATAATTTGGCGAGAGGTACGCGCAGGGAGGGCCTGGGACGCGGACACTTGAGGGATTCCGGGAGGGTTCCTCTAAGCTTGCCGAAGAATGCTAAGGACGGAGGACATGTGCCACAACTCGCTTCGCTCAGACAAGTGGCACATGTCCTCCAACGCACTCTCCGGCGAGCCAAGAGGAAGCCAGATCCCTTCACCCAGGCGGTCCGTGCCCCAGGCCCTCCCTGCGCTGTGTACTGGCGGAATGTAGGAAAGGCGGTTGCCTGTTTCCTTCAGCAAACAATCGGTACCTAAGTTTTCTCCGTATTAGGGAGTCTGTTTGTAGAACACAGGCAGTACATGCTAAGTTCCTCTCTGCGCAGGGGCTGACCAGCTGAAGAAAAAGGCTTGCACATCTTGTTTTAGCACGCTACAATGGTAAACGTTCGATTTTGACATAATATAAGCTTACAGGAGATGTGACATGAATACAAATGAACGAACTGATAAGCGCCCTGTCTGGCGCGGTGAACTTGCTCTTCTTATTGTGATTTTGATCAACAGTTTTGGTGTTGTCTTAATGCTGGACTCCGGCGCCGGAATTTCGGCGATCTCCAGCGTTCCGTACGCTTTTTCTGAATCCTTCCCGGCTCTGACGCTCGGAACCTGGACTTATATTTTTCAGGGAATTCTCGTAGCGGCCCTCATGATCTTACGGAAAAAGTTTGTTCCTACATACCTCTTCAGCTTCGTTGTAGGCTTCGCCTTCAGTAAGATGTTAGATGTATATAAGACCGCCCTCGCGGGCCTCACGATGGGGATTGGATACCAGATCGTCTATTTTATCGTGAGCTATCTCGTCATCTGCCTCGGAATTGCCCTCTCCAACCGCTGCGGACTTCCGATCATCCCGACAGACCTCTTTCCGAGAGAAATGGCTGATATTCTGAAGGTTCCATACTCCAGAGTCAAGATCACCTTCGACGTGACCTGCCTCGCCGTGACCGCGGGACTGACTTTCTGTTTCCTCGGTCATATCAAAGGTCTTGGAATCGGAACGATCCTTGCCGCGTTTACGATGGGTAAGGTCATCGGCATGATAGGCAATATACTGGATAAACACTTCCGGTTTGTGTCATTCCTCACAGAACGCAGCAAAATGTGATCTGTTTCCAGCAGTTGTAAGACATATACCTCGTATATATACTATTATCAGGAATACGGGCATGCCTTACTCATTTGCATTCATTTTAAGCTGCACAGATATCTTGTATTACTTTGTCTGTATCCATGCTGCATTATTTCCCTTCCGTATTTTTTGTATATCTTGTACTTCGTGCCGCGCCTTCTCTTTTCAAATAACCTTTCACAAGCATATGCATTAAAACAGTTCTTGCTCTACGTTGTTTTACTTGTAAAAGCTCCATGGTCTCAGAAGTGGTAATGGAACCATTTTCTGTTATATATTCATAAATTTGTTGTTCTTGCTCATTATCTGGCACTCTATCAGCAATATCCGGCACTTTATTGGCAGTATCCGGCACTCTGTCGGTACTATCCGGCACTTTATCGGTAGTATCCGGCACTCTGTCGGTACTATCCGGCACTTTATCGGTAGTATCCGGCACTCTGTCGGTACTATCCGGCACTTTATCGGTAGTATCCGGCACTCTGTCGGTACTATCCGGCACTCTGTCGGTACTATCCGGCACTTTATTGGAGTTCTTTGAAGTAATCTGACCTCGAAAAATATTGATACGCAAATCAACTTCGCCGCCAATAAACTCTGGCTCCCGCAGTCCGGCAGCTTTTACTTTCTCGATAATTCTCGGAATACCACTTCCCCAATGCTCGATCAGATTCATATAAGCAAACGCATGGGCAATGGCTTCATTTCTGATTTTGGAATAACCCTCTTTCATACGCTCCATAGTTTGTCCCATTGGCAGTTTTCCCGGAGAAGTAATTTCCAACCGGTTGTCATATACCGCAACCTGTATCGTCCCATGATCCAGGTAACTGCGATGCACCACGGCATTGATAATCAACTCACGAATGGCATCCGGTGGAATCTCATAAATATCCTGCCGATAAATTCCTACAATGGTAGCACCCAGATGAATATTTCTCAGGACAAACTGAAATGCTTCATCTATCTGCTCCCAAAGCGGTCCGGTATATTCTCTGCGGTCAACAAATACCGCTTTCGTTGTACCTTTAAATACGCCACATTGCGTTGTAACATGAAGTCCACCGTTGCCGGTCAAAATAGCAAAAGCATTAGACGGATAATCTTTTCCATCGCGCTCGATCAGAACTCCCAGGAACGCAGCTGCTGTCTGCCAACATCTTTGATGGATGCTTTCTGTTCCTCATTATGGGCATTCTTAACTGCCTGCTCCTTCATTGCTTTGCAAAGAGCTTCGATATCTTCGTCTGTGATATTCAGCCCGGGGCACAAAGTCTGATCATAGTAACGGTTGCTACCCTCAAACAGTAATTCCTTTATCATGTACTCATCAGCAAGGCGAGTAGTTCCAGCAACTCGGACATATACACCACAATCTCTTCCAAGAGCTTTGATATAATATGGTCGCTGTCTGCCCTCAGAAATCTCTACCACAATAACAGTCTTACCATCAATCGTCTGTAAAGTAATATCCGGGATGATTACCGGTTCACAACTGTCTGATACAGCATTGGCAATGGCATCCATTTTCTTGAACACATCTTCATTGTCAAAGCCGACAACTTCTCTGGTTTTATCCGCAATTCCAAAAATGATCTTTCCTCCGTTTCCATTTGCAAAAGCAACCACCGATTTCATATATTTAATGCTTTTCTCAGGCAAGTTCTCTTTGTACTCTACATTTTTCGATTCTCCTGCAAGAATTTCTTCTATAGCCATCGTAACACCTCGCTCTCACCTTGCTATACAGTACATATTTTTTTATATCTCTTCTTCCTTAGCGTTTCCGTTTATTCTTTTTATCATATCACATAACTGTACATAGTACAATTATACTTTCTTATTCAGATTATCATTTTACAAATTAGGCTAAATCAAATTTTTTATGTTGAATTTTCCTTTTTTTAACATATAATAAAAGTAACTCATCTAACATGTTTAGAAAGAGCATCCGGTTTTCGTATTGCGATTACCGGTTTTTATTTTATCTCCTTCCCAATCTCTTTTATATGATTCTGATAATTTCCCTTCTAAATATTCTTAACTTTCATAAAAATATTGAATACGCTGTTATCAATTGCACTCGAATTTTCTATATGAAAAAACCGCCTGAACTTTCTCTCCCATAGGTTCATAATCCTATCTCGGCGAAAGTCCAGACGGCTTTTCCTTATCTGTACGGCAATTTGTACCGCAGCTCTCTTTTCTAAATTTTTACGCTAACACAGTCCCTTCCGGAAACGCCCCGCGGAACACCTTGAGGACAAGCGGTCCTGCGACGATGAGCTGGAACGGAAGTGCCATCACGAAGTTTTTCGGAATGTTTGTGAGCCAGATGATCGGTAGGGGGCTGAAATCTCCGCTTTTCATACATCCCTTAAGCGCGCCGTACAGGGACATGATGATGACCATCGGAACCACCATGGAGCAGGAAACCGCGATCACCTTGTGGAGTACCTAACTCTCCGGCTTTACAAGAAAACGGAACGCGAAGCCCTTCGCCGGTCCGGAGACCACAAACCAGTCCAGGCACATCGCGAACACATAGGCGATCGGGAATCCGATCCAGGCCTCGCGGATCGTTGTGAGGTTTAACGCTCCCATATGAAGTGTTACGTTGTAGATACTCATCCAGAGCACCATGGTAAAACACATTAATACTGTGTAGATCAGACTTTCTCTCTTATTTCTTGGCATACATTTTCTCCTTTTTCAACCTGTAATTTTCTGTGAAAACGCCGTGGACACAAGAACCGTCTCTGACCATTCCTTCCGAACATATGACAGAAAAAAACAGCGAAGCCAACAAAACTCGTTGCGACTCCACTGCTCTTTTCGTGTACATCTCACTGCGTTCTCAATCTCTATGTGAACGCAGTATACAATATTTCTTTATCGCTTCGTAAGTACTTTTTTCCACAAAATATCAATTTTGTATACTTGCACAAAACTTTGGCCCAATTCTATCATTTCATTATTCACATTCATCCTGTCCTCACCATGACATCCATGGGATTCTAAAGCTGTCCCCACTTTCTATCGCAAACCTCAGCTTTTTCATCATTGATCACAGTTTCTTCACAATTTTCCCATTGACATTCTCCCACAAAAGCCTTATTATACTTAGCAAGCTAATATTTTAGTTTGCTAAGTATATGGCAGACGACCGAATCACAGCTTTTCATTTATAAGGGGGAACTTGATCTATGAAAGAAACCGTTGGACGCAGTGTGGGAATGCTCTCCAACCTGATCCGCAGGCACTTCAGTACCTTTTCTTTTCATGGTACATTAAGCGGCGCACAGGGAAAAACGCTTCATTTTATACTGGCGCGCGGGCAGGAATGCGATGTCTTCCAGAAAGATATCGAAGAGGAGTACAGTCTCAGACCACCGACCGCCACAAAGCTCTTAAAGGATATGGAAAAAAACGGACTGATCTACCGGGAGGCAGTTCCTTATGATGCCCGCCTAAAACGCATTGTCGCTACTGAAAAAGCCATGCAGTATCAGGAACTGATCCACCAGAGTCTGGAAGAAACCGAAGATCGTCTGACCTCCGGAATATCTCCCCAGGATCTCGCCGTGTTTTTCAGGGTCATCAACCAGATGATCCGAAATATGTCCTGAATATCCGGACGGGTCCCACCTGCAGAACCTGCATGTTCTCCGCATCAGGAGCTTTTGCGGGATCGCAAATTTTATATGGAAACGAGGTAAATCATTCATGGTTAAAACACTTTTAAAAAGCGTGCGCCAGTACAAACGCGTGTCCATCGAGACACCGCTGTTTGTCACCATGGAAGTCATTCTGGAATGTACGATTCCTCTCATCATGTCTAAGCTTATCGATGACATGACCGGATCTTCCATGGCACCGATCTTAAAATACGGCGCCCTCTTACTGGTCCTTGCGACCCTTTCCCTGCTCTTCGGCGTTCTCTCGGCGAGAGCGGCTGCTACAGCCGGGTGCGGACTCGCAAAGAACTTAAGAAGAGATCTCTACTTTAAGACCCAGGACTTCGCCTTTGCAGACATCGACAAGTTCTCCTCCTCCTCTCTCGTGACGAGGATGACGACAGATGTCTCGAACGTTCAGAACGCCTACCAGATGCTGATCCGCATGGCAGTCCGTGCCCCGCTTATGACAGTCTTTTCCGTCATCATGAGCATGAGCATCAATGTCCGGATGTCCTTCATCTTTCTGGCACTTCTCCCGGTTCTTGCAGCGGCACTGTTTGGCATCTTCTTCTATGTCCACCCGATCTTTAAGCGGATCTTCAAGAAATACGATGCCTTAAATAACTCCGTCCAGGAGAACGTCGGCGGCATCCGTGTCGTAAAATCCTTCGTCCGCGAAGATTACGAGAAGAAGAAATTCGAAAACGCTGCCGAGGAGGTGCGAAAAGACTTCACGATGGCAGAAAAGATCCTCGCCTTAAATAACCCGGTGATGACCTTCTGCATCTATGTTTCAATGCTTTTAGTAAGCTTTTTCGGCGCGAAGCTCATCATCGGCACCGGAGGCAGCGAGCTTTCCACCGGGGAACTTTCTTCCCTGATCAGCTACGGCGTCCAGATCCTCACGTCCATGATGATGCTGTCCATGGTATTCGTTATGTGCAGCATGGCCCAGGAATCCGGCGACCGTATTGCCGAAGTCCTGAATCATGAGAGCGTTTTACGATCCCCGGAAAACGGAGCAACAGATGTAAAGGACGGCAGCGTCGAGTTCGACCATGTTTCCTTCCGCTATTCCGGAAAGAACAAAAAATTTGCCCTGACTGACATTGATCTTAAGATTCCGTCCGGTTCCACCATCGGTATCATCGGCGGTACCGGCTCCGCAAAGACAACATTGATCCAGCTCATCCCACGTCTCTACGATGTGACGGTGGGCGCGGTGAAGGTCGGTGGACGCGATGTGCGTGAGTACGATCTTCAGGCCCTCCGTGACGCTGTGGCTGTCGTTCTCCAGAAGAACGTCCTATTCTCCGGAACGATCAAGGAAAACCTCCGCTGGGGCAATAAGAACGCCACAGACGAGGAGCTGATCCACGCATGCCGATTAGCGCAGGCGGACGAGTTCGTCACACAATTTCCGGATGGATATGACACCTATATCGAACAGGGTGGAACGAACGTCTCCGGCGGCCAGAAGCAGCGTCTCTGTATCGCGAGAGCGATCTTAAAGAAACCGAAGATCCTGATCCTGGACGATTCCACTTCCGCTGTGGATACTAAAACAGATGCCCTGATCCGTCAGGCATTTAAACATGAGCTTCCGGACACCACAAAGATCATCATCGCCCAGCGTGTCTCCTCTGTTCAGGACGCAGACCGCATCCTCGTCATGGATGGCGGGCGGATCGTGGAATCCGGAACCCACGAAGAACTTCTCGCCTTAAACGGTATTTACAGAGAAGTCAATGATTCCCAGACAAAGAGCAAGGAGGCATGATCATGGAAAAACAGAATAAGAAAAATGGCACCTTCGGCCGCCTGCTCCGCTACATTTACAAGAACTACCGGGTGTACATGATCACCGTGATCATCTGCATCATCATCGCCGCAGCTGCCTCCGTGGTCCAGACCGTATTTTTACAGCGGCTCATCGATACCTGCATTCTTCCGGGACTGGAGAACGGATTTGAGAGCATCCGGCAGCCGTTCATGCAGACGATCCTCTCAATGGTCACCCTGTATGTGTTCGGTGTCGCGGCTGCCTTCACCTACACCCACCTCATGGCGACCGTGACACAGGGGACATTAAAGCACCTGCGTGTGGACATGTTCGATAAGATGCAGTCCCTGCCGATCAAGTATTTTGACACCCACGCCCACGGCGATATCATGAGTACCTACACAAACGATACCGACGCGATCCGCCAGCTGATCGGCCAGTCACTTCCGATGGTCTTCCAGTCTTCTCTCACGATCACCGTCATGTTCCTCATGATGATCTATTACAGCGTCTGGATGACTCTCGTTGTGTGCCTCTTCTCCGCTCTCATGCTGACCGTCACGAAGAAATTCGGCGGTGCAAGCTCCCGCTACATGATGGCACAGCAGAGATCCCTCGCGAAGGAGGAAGGTTTCATCGAGGAGATGATCCAGGGACAGAAGGTCGTCAAGGTCTTCTGCCATGAGGACGAGTGTAAGAAGGATTTTGACAAGTTAAACGAGCAGCTTTTCTCCGACGGTGAGATGGCAAACCGATATGGCAACTCTTTGATGCCGATCTTAAATAACGTGGGCAACCTGATGTATGTGGTCCTCGCCATTGTCGGCGGACTCCTCGTATATCTCAAAGCCCCGAACTTAAGTCTCAGCGGCTCCGGTGTTGTCACCATCGGCGTGATCGTTTCCTTCCTTGGAATGGCAAGACAGCTCTCCCAGACCATCGGTCAGGCATCCATGCAGGTCTCCATGATCGCCATGGGTCTTGCGGGCGCTTCCCGTGTTTTTGCGCTGATCGATGAGAAGCCGGAGGAAGATGAGGGTTATGTGACTCTTGTGCGCGCTGAATGGGGCGCTGACGGCACGTTAAAGGAGACAAATGATAAGAACGGGATCTGGGCATGGAAGCATCCGCACAAAGCGGAGGGAACCGTCACCTATACTCCATTAAAAGGCGATATCCGCTTAGAGGATGTTGATTTCGGATACACACCAGAAAAACTGGTTCTCCATAACATCACCCTCTACGCGAAGCCCGGCCAGAAGATCGCCTTCGTCGGCGCCACAGGTGCCGGTAAGACGACCATCACGAACCTGATCAACCGGTTTTATGATATTCCGGACGGCAAGATCCGGTACGATGGGATCAATATCACAAAGATCCGGAAACCGGATCTCAGGCGGTCTCTCGGCGTTGTTCTTCAGGATGTGAACCTCTTTACGGGTACGGTTATGGAGAATATCCGTTATGGACAGCTGGATGCCACCGATGAAGAATGTATGGCGGCTGCAAGGCTTGCGAATGCGGATGATTTTATCCAGAGACTTCCGGAAGGTTATAATACGATGCTGACCGGCAACGGCGCCAGCCTTTCGCAGGGGCAGAGACAGCTCATTTCCATCGCGAGAGCAGCTGTCGCTGATCCTCCTGTGATGATCCTTGACGAGGCGACGAGTTCGATCGATACGAGAACGGAGGCGCTGGTTCAGGAGGGCATGGATAACCTGATGATGGGACGTACCGTCTTTGTCATCGCCCACAGACTTTCTACGGTACGCAACAGTAAGGCGATCATGGTTTTGGATCACGGGCATATCATTGAGCGCGGGGATCATGAGACGTTGATCGCGCAGAAGGGTGTGTATTATCAGTTGTATACTGGGGCATTTGAGTTGGAATGATGGCTCTTGGCCTGTAGATTTCAGCTTAGATGTTGACTTAGAATGTAATTTAGAACGTATTTTAAAGGGCCTGCTGCACTGGCAATGGATTGCTGGTGGAGCAGACCCTTTTTTGTTGTCATATGTTTAGAAAAAATGTCGGGAGCAGGTTTTGTAAGTTGACTCACTGTGTCGGGCGCTCGCCTGCGGCATCGCGGGGGATGCGACGGTACCCCTCCGGGAGCGGGCCTTGAGGAATTCCGGGAGGGTTCCTCTAAGCTTGCAGAAGAATGCTAAGGGCGGAGAACAGGGGGCACAACTCGCCTGCGGCTCAAACAAGTGCCCCCTGCCCTCCAACGCATTCTCCTGCGAGCCAAGAGGAAGCCAACTCCCTCCATCCAGACGGCCCGCTCCCGGAGGGGTACCGGCGCTGGGTGTTGGAGGGAGCTGGGGACTTATTTGTCGTGTTTTTTTAGGAAGTGGTCGTATATGTATAGGGAGATGATGATTGTTGGGGTGAATACAATGATGTTTGCGACAGCTCGTAAAATCAGGCTACCGATATAGGTTGTTATGAAGCTAAATGTCATGCTTATTTTCCTCCTCTATTCACGTAAAATAGAAAGATGTCCATGATAATAAAAGATATTCCGAATAAATGATTAGAAAGTTTAAACAACAACGGGGTATCTGTTTCAAGGATATCTGCTTTCAATTTTATAAATATGATGAGTTTTAACATGCAGAATACGATCAATGCTAAGAAACCATATCTTTTTAGCATTTCAAATTCGAAATAGGATGCCCATGCAACAAAGATACATATTAATGCTCCAAATGAATTAAAATATGAAAATGCATTTTTCTTATATCTCATACAGCAGTACCTCCTTATAGATTTTTTTCAGTCCCCAGCGTCGGTAAATCTCCGAGCGCAGAGTTTTAATGGTATTACAGTAGTGATTCAGGTGCGTCCATGTCCGGAAATTCACCGCACTTATCCCGCCGCTATCATCCTCGCATCAAACCGTACAGATTCACTCCTATCATAACCACTGCAAGTCCAGCAAACAGTGAATAAATCACCTTATTTCCCCTGGATTCCGTGTTTTTAATACAATACACTAGATAACAGATCCATACACTATAAGCGACAAACAGCAAGCCGCTCCTATAAAAAAGCATTGACAAAAAGAACAGAGTATTAACCGCCTTCATGCCATTCTCAGAAAATATGATTTCCTTTATTTTCCTCATAGCCGTCACCTCCATACATCAAAGAGTTCCTGGGCGTTGCTTGCTCTGTATCATGTTAATGATAATCCTTCTGCCAGTATAAAGATGATACCAGTTTCTATCCTGCACCATTTATCTTTAGAACAAACATTCTTATTTCCAGGATATATCTTATTTAAATGATATAAACGAAAAATACCGGCTATAAACCAGGTCACCGCAATCAGGACAATACAGTTAGATAAAAAATCTCCTTTTATTATTTCAAATGAGAGTAAAATTCTTTTTAGATACAGACTCACCAAAATACAGCACATTCCGAACAGAAAAACTCGCCATGTTTTTACTAATTTACTCATTGCAGGAACCTCCTGTTCTCTAAGAGTCCATTGTCACAATCATACACTGCTAATTATATTCTTCTTCCGTCTCATTCAGTGACCGATAAAACTGATCGAGTTCAGAATCTATCGATTCGTCCATGACATATTTTAACCTGTTCACCGTAATATTCTCCCCACAGAAAATGATGTCATATTGGCGTGTTCCCATTGATATAATGGCTCTTTTACTCCATCCGCTCGAATTGATGATCGAGAACACAAATCTCTTTTTTTTGTTATTAAACATTCTCGTAAATTCTTCAATTTCCTGCTGATCCGTTATTCGCTTTTTATAAGGCGGGGACACAAGTATGATCTCTGCGACTTCTTTTGCATCCAGATCATTAAGCTTCATTAGCTTCCTAATGAAAATCAATGCACATATGAGCACCGGCAGGATAACGATATATCTTATTTTAATTTTTCTTTTACTCATACTGCCTCCTATCCGGGTGACTAAACAGACATATGGCTGTCAGAAAACCGACGATTGAAAATAGATAAACATGTTTGGGATATATCGTAAAAAAGACATACATAATTGTTGTGGCAAGCGAATATGGTACGCATTGCAGAAATTGATGTATGACCATCGTACCCGTTCCAAATACATACACTACTGCGACAGCAGCAATTAAAACTAACAGCATCTTCTGCACTTTCTTATCAAGAACAATTTTACTCTTCGCAAGAATAAAATAACTCAGGAAATATCCTCCCAGAAAATAAGCGATTGGATAAAAATAGAACCACCAAAATACGATCTTCTCATAAGTAAAAGTTGTCCGCACACCCTCACGGACCTGCTTGTAGAACAGTAAAAGGAACAGATCAATCACAAATAATGCCAACATAACTTTCTCACGTTTCTTCATTGATGTCCTCCTCTCCCGGTACGCTCTATCTGGCAGTCTTCTCTTATTTAAATTATATTGCAATTCCAGTTTTTTTCAATATATTTCAATTTATCTTTATAATTCGTAATATATTATTTATATTTTAGTTAATTATCTGTAAGTTATCCCCTAACATCCCCATAAGACCTTCTCATCAATCTCCCCCTATCCCCTCTGCCAAAAAAATTCTCTCTTTCGAGGTACACTCCCACCGCATTCCTTCCATTCAGCCACCTCCCAGCGCAGAACTGCCTCCGGACACGGGTGCATGGATTTTCGGGCATGGCTTCCTCTTGGCTCGTGGGAGAATGCGTTGGAGGAAATGGGACACTTGTCTGAGCGAAGCGAGTTGTGTCCCATTTTCTCCGCCCTTAGCATTCTTCCGCAAGCTTAGAGGAACCGCCCGGAAATCCCCGGCACCCGAGGCCGGAGGCAGTTCTGTGCGTACCTCTCGATTTAATTTTTACCTAATTCTTTTTCTTCACCTTCGGCGCCAGCAACTCCTCATACATCGCCTCAAACAGCCCAGTCAAAAACTCCCGGTCATCAACCTCTTCCACCAGCAGCATCTCCTTCGCCCCATCATAAGGCAATTCATACCGGGCATCCGGCATATAAGAAACTGCCGATTTCACCGGCTTCACAAGGAGCCTGTCATCATAGATCCCACCGACGATCTTCCCGCGATAATAGAGAATATATTCCCCCATCATAGCCCGGTAAGTTACTTCTTCCAGACCAGATAACTGTTCCAGTATAAAATCTAAATACGCTTTACTCGATGCCATATCCCCAATCCTTTCACATCACACTCATCTCAATTTTCTTCTTCAAAAAATGATTAAACACCGCAATCACTCTCCCCGTACATATCATAGCCACAACCGTTCCGATCCCGATCCCCACGATATGTCCGGCTCCGATCATACCAATAACAATAGAGATCACAATCGCAGAAAAATCAAACAGATTCTTTCCAAATCCCATGTTCTTTCCGCACTTTTCCCCGAGTACTCTCGCCAGACCATCTGCCGGGTTCGGAACGATGTTGACATCGACGGTGATAGCCGCTCCGATTCCAGTCAGGATGATTGCCAGAACCAGGAGCGCCAGGCGCATTCCGAGCTGATCCAGAGACGGCAGGATTCCGTCAAAAATCGTGATAAAGGCGCTGGTCAGGTAACTTGCCGCTATCTGTAAAAGCTGAAACGGCGGAAACTTCCCTTTTAACAGGATGATCTGCAGCAAAATAAAGATCAAATACGGCGGCAAACACCGCCTTTCCCGTCTCAAATCCCCAGATCTGTGCCACCGCATAGGGCATCGAAATAATCGGAGAGACACCGAGCTTCGTCTTGGTGTTCATCGTGATTCCACACGCCAAAATTACAATACCGATCAGATACATGCTGATCCGCAGTATCATTTTCTTTTGTTTTTCCTGCATAGTTTTATCCTCATTTTCTTAACAAACAATACCCTTATTATAACACCAGGCGAAAAGAACGGATGATATTCAAAAGCAAATTTACAATTTTATAAGTTATAACTGATAAAATACAAATTTCAGCCCAAAATATCAGTTACACCTTATAATTACAAACTGCATTACTCCAGAAAAGAATAAATGAGCTTTATTCATCCTCCAACATACATCCTTCCGGCGCATACATCCCAAACAGCCAGTCCTCCAGCGCATTCAGGTTATCATCGGAGTGCTCGATCTCCCTCGCGTACCGCCAGGAGAGTTCCTCCACATCCTGCATGGACAGTTTTTTTCCATTTTCCATCCAACGGACGATCAAAAATTCCTGAATCCACCGGACAGAGAACAGCGCCAGCTCCAGTTTGGAACAGACCATATCGTCATAGACGGCTCCGCAGAAATATGTATAGACAAAGAACATCAAAAGCTGTTCGCCCAGATTTTCCCACTCTTCTTTATGACTGCTCAGCGCCCCATACATCCGGTGAAATTCCTCGCATATCTTAAAATATTCCTCTTTGCTTCCCTGATACAGCCACTTTTCCGCTCCGTCAAGCACCTGATCCCACTCCGGGCGCAGACGTTCCAGGCCATAAAGCACCTGAAGTTCTTCCTTCTGCCACTCCCACTGATGAAAAGATGCCGCATCCACGCCCTTTTCTGAGAGACTTTCCGATATAAACTCCCGCAGGGTTCCCTCCCTGTGATGGCGTTCGCATTCCTGAAGCAGATCATCGATCTCAAACTCTCTTCCTTCCTCCATACAGATCTGGTATCTCTCCGCCAGCTGCTCGCACGCTGCCATACGCAGTGTCAGCGGCAGATTTCGATCCTGTAAAACAGAGAAAAGAACATCTCTGGTGTCTTCCAGCCTCGAAAACATCATAAAATCAAACTCGTCAAAATCATCCTCCTCGTCCGTCTCCTCCTCAAGAAACCGGACCGGCTCCTTGCAGGAAAGGATGATTTTCGCCGCCTCCGGGCAGGAAAGGGATAAGGATAATTCCCTGAGTCCCTCAAATTCCTCCGTGTGTCTCGGATAAAGGCGGCAGGTATCGCACAGCGCGTCCGGTCCCAGTGCCTTATAGAGATCACACAGATTCTCATCATTCAAAAATGCGCACCGCCGTTCATTCTGACAGAAGCACTCCTCTTCCCAGTTGACCGACCCATGCAGGCGTTTTCCAAACTCCCCCTGCACGTTTTTATACTTCTTAAGAGAATCCTCATCGATCATGATCTGCCATCCCGCACAGCAGGTATCCGGGCAGTCTCCGGCCGTACAGACAAATTTATCGTAAAAGTGTGGTTTTAAATATCGCATCGTTTATTTTCCTTTCTGAATCACATAACTCTCCAACTGCAGCTTTTCTTCCGGCGCATATCTGCATCTGCCGTTAATGATATTCCCTGTAATAATCATCCGGATCTCCGTATTTTAAAACAGCTTCCTGCTGTTCTTCATCACTCAGACTCCTCATAAACAGCCAGTTTTCCTCATACATATAATGCGGATACCGAAATCTCGTTCTCACAAATGTATTCGTTACATACAGGGCAATGTGTTCATCATACTGTTCCACTTTCTGCTCAAATCCAAGACTGTAAAGAAACCAGTTCCATGCAAAAAACAGGAACAGAAAAACCGCCGCCACGATCACCGGTATCCTGATAATCCTTCTCATCCAGCCGTCGAATTTCTTTCTGTTCCACGCCAGCAAAAAAAATGTCCCCGCTGTCAGCACGATCTGCCAGAACACGCAGAGCCCAAGTGCAATGGCGATCGCCCTGTCAGGGATATAATACCAGCCATCACGCAGCCATTTTTCACCTGAAAAAAAGAGAATTGTGACCACACCGAACACACCTGCTGCAGCCAGCAGTATATAGAGCCATTTTTTCTGTATCTTCATGTCGCACCTCAACGAAATCTAAATTCTTCAGCTACCATAATATCATAAAAAACAGGTGTAATGCAAAAAATTCGTTTTTCTACACTACACCCATCCATCATTAATACCAATCAATTATAAGTTTCCGGAAGCCATCGCTTTACAACGTTTCTTACAGAAGGCAATTCCGTAAAGAGTGATATCCTTTCGCCCATCATTTAAAAGATATTCCTGATAACGCCGGTCATTGATCTGATCCAACGCCGCCTTGCAGGCCTGCTCCATCTCATCGTAATTCTTCGTATATTTCAGTTCCACAATAATGCCTGCATTCGGATCTTCCGTTTCTACGATAATATCCGCAAATCCCTCTCCTGCCTCGACATTAGATTTTACAAGCCAGTCTGCATTTCCCGTCAAAATACCAACAAGAAGGTTATGATACGAGATTTCTTTTTTCCCTTCTCCCGTTTTTATATCAAAAACACTGATGGAATTGCTCATGATCCGATTAAGGTACATCTCAACTCCGTCCGTATTTCCCTCTTCAAAAGCTTTCCAGAAAGCAGTTAACTGCTCCGTATTGCTGAAGATCGACTTTTTAAACCACTCCTGGATCTGCAATTTAAACACTTCACAAATCTCCCGGTTTGGAATCACGAGCCTGTACGCGCCATCCTCTGTCATTCCCGTCTGTGTGAGATATCCAGTGGTAAATAGAACACTCCAGAGATTTTCGATGCTGTTATCGATCTCATCATATGTGAGATCAAGACGGAGCGTCTTCTCAATTGCATTCCCGGCAATCAACTGTTCGATCTCATTCCGGGTCGTTCTGTTTGCCTTATCCACAAAGCGCTTTACAAGGTCATTCCCGCTGGTATTGATCCAGTATGCTTCTGGTCTTGCATTCGGATCGTCCTTGATTCGGTCGATATGATTAATGACATCCCACGGACAGTACACGTCAACATTGCCAAAACGATAACCGTCGTACCATTCCTTCGTTTCCGAAAATCTCGCTTCCAAGTGATAATCCGCGAGAAGTTTCTGTACTTCTTTATCTGTAAAACCAAACTGTTCATCAAACCGCGAATCCGTAATCGACAGGATCTTAAAATTATTTAATCCCGTAAAAATACTCTCTTTAGAAACCCTGAGACATCCGGTCAATACTGCAAAGGCTAAAGCCTCATTTGTTTTCAGTGCCCTTCCGAACAGCGCCCGGATCAAAGCGACCATCTCCCGATAATAACCATGCTGAAAGGCCTTATCAAGCGGCACATCATATTCATCGATCAGAATAACCGTCTTCTGATTAAAATGCTTATACAGAAGTTCGGAAAGCGTCTGCAGAGAGCCGTACAGTACATCATCACTCATCTGATAATGTCCATCTGCAAATGCAGTCAACACTCTATACTTTTCCCTGTCACGATCCGATAAATTTGTGTCCTTTGCCAAAAAAGGAAACCGCTCTGCCTCCCTCGCAATGAGTTCGACCATCTGATATTTCGCTGTATCAAAATTCAATCCCTCTGCATTTTTTAATGAAAGAAAGATCACCGGATATTTTCCCATATGTTCAGAACATATCTTTTCATTTGATGAAATATGGAGTCCATCAAAAAGCGACCGGTCCGTCCCGATTTCAAAAAAGTACTTTAGCATACTCATATTAAGTGTTTTTCCAAAACGGCGAGGACGGGTGAATAAATTGACTTCCCCCCAATTCGAAAAGAGCTGCTCGATCAGGCTCGTCTTATCGACATAGTAAAATCCATTTCGACGGATCTTTTCAAAATTATCGATGCCAACCGGCAATTTTAAAAATTCATCCATGATATCAGCTCCTTCCGTTGCTTTATAGCTAATTACACTTTATCAGAAATTTATTATGAAAGCAATCGCTATCCATCTTTACAATAGCTAAAGCTGTCGTTCCGCAAAAAATTGCCGCAACGACAGCCCTGCTGTTTATTCATATTTTCCCGCTACAGGGCCGTCCCTTTCTTCGGCACAAACATCCCAGACATGTCCGTCCGTTCCAGTTTCAGCAGTCCGATCTTCTTCTCGATTCCGCCCGCATACCCGGTGAGGCTGCCGTTCGTTCCGACCACTCGGTGGCATGGAATCAGGATCGAAATCGGATTATGGCCAACTGCGCCTCCGACTGCCTGGGCTGACATGTGCTTTTTCCCTGTCATCTCAGCAATTTTTCTGCCGATTTCTCCGTAAGTCATGGTCTTTCCGTATGGAATCGTAAGCAGGAGCTTCCAGACCTCTTTCCGGAATTCTGATCCGTCCGGCGCCAGCGGCGGAAGAAACTTCGGATCTTTTCCTGCGAAATAAAGCTCCAGCCACTCTCTCGTCCGCTTCAAGACAGGAGTTTCCTTCTCCTCTGTCTCGTTCTCCTTTAACCCGGAAGCAAAATACTTCTGCCCCTCAAACCAGACTCCCTTTAATCCATCTTTATCCGCCGCCAGATAAAGGATTCCAAGCGGTGAATCATAGTGTGATACAAAGATCATATCCTCGTTCCTCCCAAATACATCCTCTGCAGCAGTCATTCCGCAGTTTCTTTACCTGTCACATGATTTCCAAGTTTCTGAATCTATCATACCACGTTCTCCCAAAACTTCTTTGCAAAAATGGAAATCTAATTTGCTCTCTTTCCAAGCCACACAGCCACCCCGAAATGCACCAGGCAGACCGCTGCTCCCAATACAAACACCCACTCCGGACCGACAAACTTCCAGACAGCGCCTAAAAGCCCGGAGACCGTCACGGCCAGCACATGATCCACACTGAGCCCAAACGACAGGTTCTCCATCACGTCTGCCGGAGAGTCGCTGAGTTTTTTCATTAACATCACATGAACCGCGTTAAAATGATCTGCGATCATAATAAAAATATATGCCGTGAACGCAAAGATCTGCTCCACTCTCCCCGTAAACGCACCTGACGTGATCCCATGGACTGCCCAGGCCGCATACAGAAAGATCGCCCCGATCGTCACACTCTCCAGAACAAGTCCCTTTTTCACACCATACCGGTCAAGAAATTTTCCGATCTGCGGAGCAATCATACTGCTGCCAAAATGCGCCGCGATTCCAAGAAGCGCCACCGTATCTGCCCCCATCGCAAGAAGCTCGATAATGATCCACGGTGCAAACACCAGACGCATCCGTTTCTGGAAACCATAAACACCCGTAACGATATAATAAGGAATGTATTTCTTCTTAAGCGGCAGTCCTTTTTTCTTCTCATCATGCTTCCGCACATCAAGGGCCGGAACCTCTCTTCTCAGTCTCCACAGGAAGAATAACGCCGCCGCAACGACTACAAGTGACACGCAGAACGACGGAACGATCGATCTGTCCGCCCGGAACCAGAACGCCCCGTACCGGAACCCGATAAATACAAGCAGCGATGCCGCCATGGACCCCATCGTCGCATATCCCCGGTATTTTCCGAGAAACGTTCCCGTCTTCCCCTCATCCGCGAGATCCATCGCGATCGCGTCCCGGACCGGCATGACAATATGATCCCCGAGAGAATAGGTAAACACAAACAGCTGCATTAAGAGATATCCCGGAGATAAAAGTCCAAGGACAAACATTCCCACCGCGTACAGGCAGAAACTGATCATCGCTAACGTCAGATTTCCACATCCCGACAGCGCCGTGATCACAAACACTCCCACAACTCCCGGCAGCTCCCTCGGGATCTCCAAAAGCCCTCTCTGCACCGAGTCCACCTGATACACGCCCTTAAAATAGTTCGAGATAATACTGCCGCCAAATCCGTTCGCAAACGTAAACAGGACGAAAGCGATCAAAAACAGCCGCCTTGCCCTCTCCTTCTTCATCTGTTCCGCCATAACCTTCCTCCCATTTAATCTCGTCAATATCCAGCACAGGACTGCCTCTGGACGCGATGCCTGATTTTCAAAAAACGAAACAGTACAGTTTTCCTCCATCCAGACATCTCTTTTTTCTTCGAAAAAACGTTATCTAACCTCAATTATAATACATATCTTTCATATGAACAAGCGTTCTTTCCCACAGTAACAACCAGATCATACATCCTCCAGGTCTATCCTTACGCCTCCAATCCCCAGCGCAGGTCAGCCTCCGGAACCGGGTGCCTGATTTACAGGCCTGGCTTCCTCTTGGCTCGCAGGAAAATGCGTTGGAGGAAATGGGGCGCTTGTCTGAGCGAAGCGAGTTGCGTCCCATTTTCTCCGCCCTTAGCATTTTTCTGCAAGCATAGAGGAACCGCCTGGAAATCGACAGCACCAGGAGCCGGAAGCTGACCTGCGCGTACTTCCGCCAAGTTGACCCAATCTCTCTTTTCCTGACTCAGACCATAAAAATACCGGAACAGCAGTCTCCCCGCCATCCCGGTATTTCTCAATTCCTATAAGATTTCCCCAAGGAACCTACTCCCCGAGGTCCACCATCACATCAGAAACCTCAACCTTCTGATCGATCAGTCCACTCTCAAGCATCCAGTCGATGTTCTCCTGCCAGCACTCTTCCGTCTGTGTCAGGAACGGAACATCCTCCGTCTCCATAAGCGGCAGCAGAGTCTCACAGGATTTCTCCTCAACGCTCTGTGTCAGCGGGAAATTCTCCTCATTCTGGTTGTTCATGAGGATCGCGAGGCAGCCGTCCGGATCCTTCTTAAAGTCCTCAAAGCCCTTTGCAGATGCACGTAAAAAGCCCTTTAAGACCTCCGGCTCACTCTCGATCATCTCATTATTTGCGAGGAACACTTCCTCATAATAATTCGGAATGCCATATCCGTTTGCCATGAAATAATTGACATCAAAGCCCTCTTCCTCCAGCTGCGGAACCTCATGGTTCACAAGGCAGCCGATGGTGGCATCCACGTTTCCGGTAGTCATGGAGCTCATCAGGTCAAATCCAACGTCGATCAGATTTACATCTGACGCGTCCGCGCCCACATACTCCATCATGGTCTTCACAATAGACTCACTGAGAGCTGTTCCGCCGTATCCAACTGTCTTTCCGACAAGATCGGACGGGCTTGTAATATTCTTATCCTTTAAAGAAAGTACAATGCTCAACGGAGACTGCACGATCGCACCGATGGACTTGATCTTCGTTCCCTGATTTGCAACCGCCTGGATCACATCCTGCTGATAATACATTCCGATCTCCGCCTTGCCGGCAGCGACAAGTGCCAGAGCATCATTCGCATTCGCCGGGAAGCGGACCTTCACATCAAGCCCCTCTTCCGCATAATATCCGCGCTCGATGGCAGTGTAGATAAAGGTGTGGATCGCGTTCGGATACCAGTCCAATACCACATTGACCTCACGGAGATCCTTTTTCTCATCAGAAGCAGCCGCTGTCTCTGCCACGCTGCTGTTTTCCGCTGAAGCGGCTGCCGCTGCCGTCGTTTCCGCTGTCTTTGTCTCACTCTTACCGCATCCTGCAAGTACTGTCATACTGAAAGCCGCAGCCATCACCGCTGCAGCGATTCTCATTCCTTTTTTCATGTCATTTCCTTTCGTTATCAAAATAATTTGTCCTGCTCTTTCACTGGTCATCCAGAATTTCATGTTGTGTTTTCTACTCATTTCTCCAGTGAATGATCCGTTTTTCAAGCAGTGTGACCACCCAGACAGCCGCCATCGCTGCCACCGATAACAATAAGATCGGTGCGAACACTCCGGCTCCATCAAGCTGTGTCATCATCCTCCTGCTGAAGTATCCAAGTCCGCTCTGAGCTCCCAGCCATTCACCGATGGCCGCTCCGATGATCGATAACGGAACCGCCATCTTGATCGCTGAGAAAAAGCAGGGCAGGACAGCCGGAACCTTTAACTTCATAAAAATCTGGCGTTTATCCGCGCCAAAGGTAAACAAGAGTTCTTCCATCTCCGTCTTCACCGACTTAAATCCGTCGAATACCGTGATCGTGATCGGGAAAAATGTGATCAGCACCGTCACAAGCACCTTGCTCCAGATCGTATATCCGAACCAGAGTACAAAAAGCGGTGCCAGAGCTGTCGTCGGGATCGTCTGGGACGCGATGATAAGCGGATAAAGTGCCTTTTCCGCTGTCTCGCTGGCATCCATCAGAACGGCCAGACCAAGGCCAAGAATAATGGAGATCAGAAGTCCGATCCCCACCACCGACATCGTTGCCGGAAGGTGTGCCTTAAATAACGGACCTCTAAGCTCCCAGAGCCGTACCACCACCTGGGTCGGTGACGGCAGGATATATGCCGCGTCGATTCCCATAGCCGCCGCCTGCCAGAAGATCAGCAGAGCTGCCACCAGAATCGCCGCCGGAAGGTTTGTACTCAGAAAATTATGGGTCTGTCCGTGCGAAGCCCCGGAAGGAACCCGCGCATGATCCTTCTTCATCTTTTTACTCATGACGTCTCCTTCCTCAGCATACCGATCAGCTCCTCCTTCAAGGACAGGATCTCCGGTTTCCGAAGCTCGTCCCTGGATCTCGGATATTCTGCCGGAACATCAATGGACCGCAGATGGGTGATCGGTGATTCCTCTACAACCAGGATCCGGCTGGACAAAAAGACCGCTTCCTCCACATCGTGCGTGATAAAAAGGACTGTCTTTTTCTCCCTCTCCCACTGCTCTAAAAGCCATTCCCGCATGGAGATCCTCGTCAGGTAATCGAGGGCTGAAAATGGCTCATCGAGGAGCAGAAGGTCGGAACCCGTGAGCACCGTTCTCGCAAACGCCGCTCTCTGGCGCATGCCGCCGGAAAGCTCCTTCGGCATCTTGTCACCCCAGTCCTTAAGACCAACAGATTCGAGCGCCGCGTCCGCTTTCTCTCTCATCTCCATTTTCGAATATCCGCCCCGGATCTCCATCGGCAGCAGGAGATTCTCCCTCACGGTCCGCCATGGAAATAAAAGATCCTGCTGCGGCATGTATCCACAGTAGTTTCTCTTCCTCTCAATGGACTCTCCGTCCACCAGAATCTCGCCGGAAGCCGGCAGAAGGAGCTTGTTCACAAGCCGGAAGATCGTACTCTTACCACAGCCGGAAGCGCCGATGACGGACACGAATTCCCCGTCCTGTACATCGAAGGAAAGGTGGTCAATGATGGAGAAATCTTCCACATCATATTGAAAGCTTACATTGTCAAATTTCAGCATCCTACTGCCTCATTTCCCATGCCATATCCCAGAATGCCGCCTCGTAGCGGGAGCATGCTGTAAAGATGTCCACGAGATGCTGTTTCCGCATTTCGGAATAGTCCTCCGTCAGGCGGTTCATCAGGTCTGCCAGCACCTCATTGTCCTCGTGGTAGGAATCGGACGCATATCCGCTGACCCATTCCCCATAGAACTCATGCTTATCTGCAGCCGGATACTCTGCAAGGATCTTCTTCGCGATAAACTCATAGCTCAACGCGCAGGAAAGGATTGCCGCCATGACCTCCGCCTCTCCTTCCTCGTAAGCGACACGAAGCATATAAGAGGTATAGGACAGATTATCAAGAGCGACCGGTGTCTGCTCCGCCTCCTCCTTCGCGATTCCAAGTCTCGTCATGTACGCGCGGTGGATATCCATCTCACCGTCCAGGATCGAATGGGTATAACCCGCGAACAGGCGCATAGCGTCGAGGTTTTTCGCCTTCGCCGTGCCGATGGAAAATACCTTTGTATAATCAAGAAGATACAGATAATCCTGTATCATATAATATTTGAATTTTTCATGATCCAGACTGCCGTCCGCGATTCCCTTTACAAAAGGCGTTTCGTTATAGCCGGCCCAGATCTCCTTTGTTGCCTCTAAAAGGCGTTCTGTCATCGTCATACCTGTTCCTCCGCAAATCCTTTTCCGCGAAAATCAAATCCGTGATCCATCGGTCCGGATCCATGTCCGAGATCCAGCATGGCTGCCAGCGCTCCGGAGATGTAAGCCTTTGCGCGCTCCACCGCCGTATCGAGGTCATAGCCCTTCGCCAGATTGGAGGCGATGGCACTCGATAAGGTGCAGCCGGTTCCGTGGGTGTTCGGGTTGTCGATACGCTTACCGTTGAACCAGCGGTAGCTGCCGTCGCGGTATAACAGGTCGTTGGCATCATTCAACTGATGACCGCCCTTACAGAGGACCGCGCAGTGATAGGTCTCACTGATCTGTTTTGCCGCCGCGATCATGTCCTCGGCGGACTTTACTTCCATCCCTGATAAAACCTCTGTCTCCGGGATATTCGGGGTCAGGACTGCCGCCATCGGAAACAGGTATTCTTTTAATGTGCCGATGGCATCGTCGCTGATCAGCTTTGATCCGCTTGTCGCCACCATGACCGGGTCCACAACGATATTTTCTGCTTTGTGTTCATGAAGCTTCTTTGCGATGGACTTGATCAGTCCCGCAGAAGAAACCATTCCAATCTTTACCGCGTCCGGACGGATGTCCGTAAATACGCTGTCAATCTCCTGTTCCAGGAATTCCGGTGTTACCTCGAAAATCCCCTGGACGCCGGTCGTGTTCTGGGCCGTCAGTGCTGTGATCGCGCTCATTCCGTATACTCCGTTTGCGATCATCGTCTTTAAATCGGCCTGGATGCCGGCGCCTCCGCTGGAATCGCTTCCAGCGATCGTTAATGCTGTCTTCATCATAAAAACTCCTTTCAGGCATCAATAACTTTTTATTAGGCGACGCAAGGTGGTGCCCCCAATGTGCCGCCGCGGAAATGTTTTCCGCTTGATCTATTCCAAAACCCAGAGGGAAAATTGCTGCTCTGTGAATTTAGAATTCATATTTTCAGGCAAGTAGTATTTTTCTTCTGGCTTATTGGCTTGTTTGAATGTAGTGTTTAAAAAATTATATTATAAGATTTCTCTTACCGCCTCTTTCAGTTCTCGTGTCGCCTTCTCAATATCCTCTGCCGCAAAGATCGCGCTGACGACTGCGACGCCATCCACACCGGTTCCCTTAAGGGGCTCCAGGCGGTCCTTATTGATCCCGCCGATGGCGACTACCGGGATATCCACCGCCTGACAGATCGCAGAAAGCGCCTCCGGTGTCACCGCTGTGGCGTCCTTTTTTGTTCCTGTCGGATACATCGCTCCGACGCCGAGGTAATCCGCCCCGTGCTTTTTCGCGAGAAGCGCCTGCTCCACATTCTTACAGGAAACACCGATGATCTTATCCGGTCCCAGCTTTTCTCTCACTTTTCCCGCTTCCATATCGCTCTGTCCCACATGAACGCCGTCCGCGTCCACCTTAAGGGCGATATCCACGTTGTCGTTGATCACAAAGGGAACATGATATTCGGCACAAAGCTTTTTGATCTTCTTCGCCTCTTCTAAAAACATCTCCTCATCCAGCTCTTTTTCCCTCAGCTGAACAAAGGTTGCTCCGCCCTTTAAAGCCTTTTCCACCTGGCTCTCCAGAGTCTCACCATTTAACCACGCGCGGTCTGTCACCGCGTAGAGCAGCATATCTTCCGGTCTGCAGTTCATATCTTCTACCTCCTACAATACATGAAACGCGCCTCGCACATTCCCGCTCCTCGCGCGGCCGCTTGCGACGATCTACATCTTCGCGCGAGTGCACAGCATTGGCACGTCAGTACCTTTTGTGTAATAGGGAATTCCCCGGAATTTCCTGTAATAACAAGTGAAAACACGCTTCGCGAGTTTCCCCTTGTTATCGCGACAGTCGCCAAGGTCTCGCGCAAGCGCGGACTTTGGCTCGTTGTTCGCGTAAAAAAAGGAGACACCCGCAGGTATCTCCACTTCTACTCTTTCTCTTCAGCAGCTTCCTACGTTGGCATGATCCAAATCAGGTATACGGGTCTTGGCGATGCAGCCAACTCTCAGCCTGATCCGTCAGGCTCCCCGGTCTGTTTATTTTCTTTTTTCTGACAAGATTTACTATATACTTTCCGAGCGGAAAAGTCAAGTTTGCACCCGGTTTCGTACATGATTTCAAGACTGCGGACTTTGCATGGATCCATCGATATTTTTCATGTATTCCATGCAGCCTGCTTACAGCCTTGTGTTCCCCGCCCATCGCTTTTTCCCGGCGGCCTTTCAGAAATTTCCTCTCTTGCCTTTTTCCATCTCCTGTGCTACAATCCAAATCGGTTAACGGAATGCAGCATGAGGGGGAGCGCCCTGGTGCTGCGGTCAATTCAATTACTTGATGACGAAGACCAGATTGCGAGGGAGCCCGTGTTCCGGGCTGAGAGGATCCCAGAAAGGATCGACCGTCCCATGCCGCGGATCCATGTCCGCGGCTTGTCAGCATTCTGCCTGAAAGTCATTTTTACGGTATGCTGCAGAAGGCATGCCTTTTTCTTTATCCGCCTGCTTCTCCAGGATTCATGGCAGCTGAATGCGTTCTATTTCTTATTCGGAACGATCACGCTCTCACAGTGTCCTGACCATTAGCGGATATTGAAACTATTTCACCGTATTTCCCGGTGTCCCATTCTTTCAGCAGAAAATATATTCTGCCCTGACGGGCTATGGAGGTATTATATTATGAAAAAATTTGTTGTACCGGCTCTCTCCCTGGCACTCTGCCTCGGACTCACTGCAGGATGTTCTTCCAAAACGGACGCACCGGCTGCTTCCACAGGGGAGACCACAGCTGCCGCTTCTGCGGAAAGCACTTCTGAAGCAGCCGCTTCCGCAGAGACAAAATCCATCGATTCTTTAAAGATCGCTTTCTCCCCGTACGCGGACGCAGATACGATCACGACAGCAACAGAGCCGTTAGAGAACCTTTTAAAAGAGACACTGCTTGAAAAAGGCTACGATGTCAAAGACATCGACATGACCGTCGGAACAAGCTACACCGCTGTCGGTGAGGCACTGAGCGCAGGAAGCGCTGATATCGGATTTATCTCCGGAGGAAACTATGTCCTGTTCTCCGATGACTGCGACGTTCTCCTGACGGCTCTCCGCTACGCCATCAATAAGGACTCCGAAGATCCGAAGGAATGGAACGACGGCACCATCGAGGAAAACACAGACAAAATGAGCACATATTACCGCTCCATCATTCTCGCAGGACCGAGTGAAAAAGGTCAGGAGCTCTTAGCAAAAGTCAACAACGGCGAGGAACTTACCTGGGATGACTTAAACAGCGCCACCTGGGCAGTCATGGGACCAACCTCCGCGTCCGGCTACATTTATCCATCCTTATGGTTAAACGAGCGCTACGGAAAGACCATCGCTGACCTCGCGAATGCGGTCCAGTCCGATTCCTACACCACCTCCCTTGCCCGCCTCGCCTCCGGACAGGCAGACCTCATGGTCTCCTACGGCCATATCCGCACAAAATATGCGCCGGACTGGAAAGAGAAATTCGGCGGCACTGATGATATGGTAAAGCAGACAGGCATCATCGGCGTCACAGAGGGAATCTACAACGATATGATCGCATACAGCAAAACTTCCGAACTGATGCAGGATGCTGACTTCCGTCAGGCTCTCGGCGATTCCTTCATAGAGATCGCAGGAACTGATGAAGGCAAAGACATCATCAAAGTCTTCAGTCAGGTCGGCTACGAGTGGGGCGATGACGCGAACTATGACGGGGAACGCGCCGCACAGGAAATGTTAAAGTCTATGAACTAAACAGATCCCAATTTTTTACTGATTCATTATTTGTAAGGCAGGTATCTTCATGGAAATCGTTCTTCAGAACATTGGAAAACAATTTAAAAACGGGACACGCGCCCTGGACCATGTAACCTTTACCATCCCTCAGGGCGAGTTCGTCTCCGTGATCGGTCCGTCCGGAGCTGGAAAAACCACCCTGTTCCGGATCTTAAACGGCATGGAGACGCCGGGGGACGGGGCTGTCCTTTTTGATGGCAGCAACATATCGTCCATGTCCGGAACTGCCAGGAAGAATGTAAAGAGATCCATCGGCACCATCTATCAGGATTTCTGTCTCGTGGAAAATTCCACCTGCCTTGCAAATGTGCTCACTGCCTGTCTGCCGGATATGGGATTTTTCCCCGCTGTGTTCGGAATCTATGGAAAAAAGCGCCGGGCAGAAGCACTGAAATTTCTTGACCGCGTGGGACTCTTGGAAAAAGCAGAAGAACCGGTAAAAAATCTCTCCGGTGGTCAGAAACAGCGCGCCGCCATCGCGAGAGCCCTCATGCGTCATCCAAAAATCCTGCTGGCTGATGAGCCCGCCGCCTCCTTGGATCCGGTCACCGGGCGGCAGATCCTGACACTTTTAAAGGAGATTCAGGAAAAGGATGGCGTCACGATTCTTATGAACAGCCATAACCTTGAATTTTCTCAGGAGTTTTCCGACCGGATCATCGGGCTGAAGGACGGAAATGTAGTTTTTGATGGAACGCCATCGGAAATGAATGAGGAAATCCTGAGAAACATTTATCTCAGTCTCGAAGACGCCCACCTATCTTAGGTGATGAATAATAGAACTCTGCTATTTATGCATTTATCCATCCCAACGGATCCTTGCAGAGAAGCATTTCAGAGGAGGAAGCAACCCATGTACAGAAATCGAAAAAAATATATAAAACCTGCCGGCTGGATTCTCTTCCTTCTCTGCTTTTACGCCGCCGCGTCCTTCACCGGATGTGATCCGGCTCTTTTTATTTCAAGGAGCTCCCATCTTTCAGATCTGGCGGCCGACATGATGCGGCCGGATCTCTCCTTTTTTCCGAAGATCCTGCTGCCTCTCTTTTACACAGTCCAGATGTCCGTTACTGGTACCGTGACAGGATCCGCTCTGGCGCTGATCGTTTCCCCTTTCGGCGCTGTATCCCTGCATTTTCCGTCCTGGGCAAGGTGTTTGCTGCGTCTCCTGATCCAGGTACTCCGGTCTTTTCCGGCGCTGATCCTGGCGCTCGCCGCGACCTTTCTCTTCGGACTCGGAACCTTTGCTGGAACCTTCGCCATCACGCTCTACACCTTTGCGATCATGACAAAGCTCACCTACGAGGATGCGGAACATGCGGACATAGCCCCCTATCAGGCCCTTATCTCTATGGGCTGCGCCCGTTTCCCGGCATTTATCCATGCCGTCCTGCCGGAGATTTTGCCCGCGTTTCTGACAAACGCCCTGTACCTCTTTGAGACGAATGTGCGGCACAGCTCCATTCTCGGATACGTTGGGGCAGGCGGAATCGGTCTGATCTTAAATGAAAAGATCTCCTGGCGGGAGTTCCACAAGGTCGGAACGATCCTGCTGCTGCTCTTTCTCACCGTCTGTGTCATCGAGTACGCAAACCGGTATTTTACAGCTGTGATCCACAGCGGACAGATTACAGAACTTTTTTCAGGCAGCAAAGCCTTGTCTAAAAAAGCCTGTGTCTCTGGACGGATGATCCTTTTCGGTTTCACCGCCCTCTTCCTCTTCTGCCTCGCGGCCCAGACCCCGCCGGATTTATCAAGAACAAGTGCCGCGGCGTTAAAAAGTATGGCAGCCGGACTCACGCATCCGGACTGGACCTTCTTTTTCTCCACAGAGAAAGACGGGCTCGGCTATCTGCTTCTTGAGACCATCTGCATTGCCATTGTCGGAACAGCCATCGGTGCTTTCCTTGCCGCACCCCTTGCCTTTCTCAACACAAGACGCTTTGTCCCTGCTCCGACCGCTTTTTTCTTTAACCTGATCATCATGGCGATCCGGTCGATCCCGTTTCTGATCTATGGTCTGATCTTTATCCGGGTCTCCGGTCCCGGCGCCTTCACAGGTGTCCTGACGTTAGCCGTCTGCAGCATCGGACTTCTCACAAAGCGCTTCACCGAATGTCTGGAGACCATTGATCCCGGCCCGTACCGGGCGCTCCTCGCCATGGGTGTCCACCCGGTTCCAGCCGTCTGCCACAGCGTTCTCCCGCAGATCGCTCCGGCATTCTGCTCCGCCGTCCTCTACCGCTTTGACGTCAATATCCGTGAGGCGTCCGTTCTCGGACTCGTGGGCGCAGGCGGGATCGGCGCACCGCTTATCTTCGCGATGAACCAGTACGACTGGAATAAGGCTGGAGCGATCCTTTTGGGACTGATTCTGCTTGTGTGGGGTGTGGATATTCTGTCTTCACGCAGATAAAATAAATCCCTGCTCTTTCATCTCTTTTTAGAACTGTTTGCAGAAATTCCATCCTGCCCAGAAATATGCTTTCTACAACTGACGTCCAGCATGAACTACATAGATTTTATAAATAGTAAAAAGACCTTTTGACACAAAATAACAAACGATGTCAAAAGGTCTTTTATTCATTTTTTGACCCGGACACACAGGTCATCAGCCGCCTGTGCTCAGGTTCCACCTTTTACCGGATAGTCAGCCCGATGTATCGTCTCAGCTCGCCGGTTTCACCCATTCTGTCGCACCTGTCGACGCAGCAACAGGTTTCAGTCCCTGTTTTTCTACAAATTGATGGAGCATCTCCGCAGTCTCAGCGCGGGTAACCGTGCCCTTCAGATCAAGAAGATCGCTGCCGGCTGCCATGCCAACCTGTGTAATATCATGGCCCCTGACCTGTGCGTAGCGATAAAAGATCGATGCAAGCTGTTCACGCGTAACAGGATCATCCGGCCCAAATTTTTTGCCGTCAGAGTCTCCCATAATACCGTTTTGCTGCGCCCAGGTTACAGCATCGTAAAGCCCTACGGTACCGGGACCGTACTCAACATCCGTAAAGTGGTTCTTTCCCTCAACGGCAGGGCTGCCCGCCATACGGTAGAAGATCACCGCGATCTGGGCACGGGTGATATTAGTGTTCGGCGCAAATGTCACCGCACTGGCGCCGGACATCAATCCCTTCTCATGGACAAACATCACATCCTTATAAAACCGATCATTTCCATACACATCCGTAAATGGATTCGCCCCTGCGTGTGGATCGCTCTTTATCCACCCGGCGTAAACCGTCCTGTTTCCGATCATCCTGAGTTCCGTGATCTTCTGTGTCAATGCCTGATCGGAATACCAGCCGGTAAAATCATAGCCCTCGCGGGTCGGAATATGATCGGAAAGACTGACCGTCTTACCGTGGGTTCCCCAAATTGCACTTATGCCGCCGCCACCGTTCGCATGGAAGTTCAGCATATAGCTGGTGGTATCATCGCTGCTTCCGGAACTGCTGCTGTCCTTTTTCGGGGTCGTCGGGGCCGTTGGAACCGTGGGTGTCGTTGGAATCGTAGGTGTCGTCGGAACCGTAGGTGTCGTCGGAGTCGTAGGTGTCGTCGGGGTCGTAGGTGTCGTCGGGGTCGTAGGTGTCGTCGGAATCGCCGGATCCTTCGGGACAGCCTGTCCTGCCGCAATTCTGATACCACAGCCCTTACAATAGGTGTCCCCCGTATAGCCATCTGCACTGGCGGTGGCCTCAACTCTGCCGCGCACCTCGGTGCCGCCCGTGTGATGATCTGGATTCAGTTCCCCATAAGCTGCGCCGCAGACAGAACACACCGCCTGATCTTTGCAGGTGGCCATTCCGCCGGAGTGATCTTCCCTGATATCACTTGCATCACATTTAGAGCATTTCCTCCAATGTTTATCGGCATCGCTCTGCCATTCGCCCCATGCGTGAATACACACAACCGGATTTTCTGGCTCCGGTATCACGATCACAAGTCTCCAGCTGGCATAAAACACCACATTCTCCGTAACAGGAAAAATATCTCCCGGGCAGCCCGCTTTCTCTCCATCAGGATTATCCAGCGCCCAGTAATCAAGGATCGCTGATTGATATGTAAAACCAGACTCCGGAAGAACATAATTCCCGGATATGCCTTCCACTGACTGCATATCCCCGGGTGCTCCGTCTCCATCAAAAGAGACCGTGTAAGTTTCGCCCATTACCTTCCAGTTCGTCCATGCAGCTGCAAATATTTCTTTATACGCGTCAGGAACGTATATCTTCAGATTCTCCGGCCATGATTCACCGGGCAGATAAAATGCCAATGACAATTCTGCTTCATCCGGATCTTTCCAATGGGTGTGAACTTGCCCAAGTTGCGGGCATTTATGAAACGCGAAGGGCATCACATTTTTAACACTATTTGGAATATCAATCTGCCTGAGGGTGTTACAGTCATAAAAAGCGCCAGTCCCTATTGTTTTGACTGTTTTTGGAATTTGCACCTCACTGAGTCTTATGCATTTACTAAATGCATCTTTTCCAATCGTTGTCACTCCTTCCTCTATGATCACCTTGTCAATCTTAGACTTTTTGTCCTCCCAGGGACACCTTTTACCGGAACTACTATTATCAAAATCAGGCATTTCCCCTTTACCGGATATCGTAATGGTCTTATTGTCTCTGCTGATCGTCCATTTAATATCTGTGCCGAGGATAGGATTCTGGATGTCAGGAAACGGTCCATACAGCACAGCCGCAACCTTCAGATAGCGAGCGATATCAAGTACAACCGAGTCCTCAACGGAAAGTTGTATCATTGCGTCCTCAACAGCTTTAAACTGAAGCCTTACCTCCTCGATGTTATCGTTATTGATATCTGTTACGTCCGGCAAAGCATCGATCATCTCCTGTGCGCGAGCGATAGAAGAGACTTTCCGCGCATTGGACCGGGTTGCGATCGCTTTATTTTTCATAAGCGCTTTCGCAGTTATTGGAGTGCTTTCGCTGTCATATTGACAATTTAATTCTTTTGTGATGCAGCCGCTTTCCTCACTGCATACATGGCCGCACTCGGTGGGCTCCACCGCATCAGATGGGGTGACCACTTGTTCCGTTGTATCCTTCTGCGGGTAACATTCCGGCGCATGCTCATGGACACATGTTTCCGTCCACGTATAACACTCCGGGGTATGTTCATGGCTGCCCGCTCCTTTTCTCATTTCTGCCGCCAATACAGGCACAGAAACTAAAGAAAGCATCGTACAGATGCAGAGCAGCGCCGCATAGATCCGTTCTCTTTGTTTCTTTTGTTTTTCTGGCTTTCTCATTGATTTTCCCCCATTTCTATGGTATCTGTTTCCTTTTTCTGAACTTGATATATAAAGCAGTGAGCACAACTGCAGCGGTAAAGGAAATGACCGCTTCCAGCACATATCCGCCCACACCCTCATGCAGCAGGATCGCCCCGTACATTCCCGCAGCATCCATCGGCTGGCTCTGCACCGTCCCTACCGTTCCCAGAAGAGACAAAAACAGCAGAACGCACAGTGCCGACAGACTGCGAATGCTTCGCCGCGCCTGTCGGCGGCGAGATTCCGCTATCCGCTCCTTTGCCAGTGCAACACGCTTTTGTGTATCGTACATGCACGCAAAACCTCCTTTCTGAAAACTCAGCTTAAAGGCCTTTCACTTATATAGGTACAAAAATCCGGAAAAACTCTCACCCGGAAAGCAGATTTTTCAAAAAAAATGAGAGCTGCTTAAAAACAGCTCCCAAAAATCACAAAATAAAGTTATATTACGATGTCAGACGGCGGGCAATCAGCTTTCCCGCTGCCAAGATCATTACAGGCAGAACATAGGCAGCATACTGCACTGCGCCGCCGTAAGCGATCAGCAGATTATAGAGCGCGTGAAACGTGATGGCTGCTCCCAGCAGACCGCAGGTTCCGGCAATCTTCAGCCAGGTCCGCTGCCACACATACGCAAGGCCTCCGCCTACAATGGCTCCGCAGATCACATGCATCGCTCCTGTTCCGATCCCCCGGAAAAAAATAAAGGAAAAATGTCCGGCTCCATTTTGGATCAGGTAGCAGATATTTTCAAAGGTGGCAAAGGAAAGAGCTGTGATCACAGCGGAGATTTTGATCTGTTCCGTCTTTGGCTCAAATATCAGAAGATAAAAGAGCAGAGGCAGAAGCTTCATGACTTCCTCCACCACCGGGGCGATCTCCGCAGTGGCGGCAAAGGTATCCGCACCATAAAGTGCAGCGAAAAAGGTATTGATATAAGCGGAAAGAAGACACGCCCCCATTCCTGCAAGGCAGAACAGAAGGAATTTTGTCTGCCGTTTTCCCATGCACAGGGCGGCGATCAGTAACGGCGATGCCATACAGATAAAAACATTTTCAATATACGTCATTCCTGCACCGCCTTTCCCATTGCCGGCAGCAAAGCGAGCAAGCAGCCTGCCAGCAGAAGATCAAACCAGCAGTATGGGCTGAAAATGGAATCTCCCGGCCAGAAGCAGCCGGAAGTCCAGAGAGCATATTCTAATGTTGCATAGCACAGTACCCAGGCATGAAAATATTTCATATTATGTGCAGCTCCCCTCTGCCTTCTGGCATAGGCAAGTCCCCGGATAGAAAAACAGGAAACAATGATCATCATACCGCACCAGAGCAGATTGGAGAGGATATCTCCAAATGTGCAGTAAAACATGCACAGCGGAACACCGATCAGGACGGCACTCAGGGCCTTCCTGCACGGAAATCTCCTTTCTTCTGCCGAAGAAAGCGCGTATTGCAGCATGGAAAGGAAAATGACACTTGCTACCCAGCCGAACTCTGACACATAAAAGACCTGCGGCGTTTTGGAAAATAAGAGCAGATACAGCGTCCAGTAGAGGGATCCAAGGAAAAAACAGCCATAAAAGCAGGTCAGCAGGAAATACTCCTGTTTCCGGCTTTTCAGATACCGGATACCGCCCAGAAAAAAGCCTAACAGGGTAACCGCGGCTTGCAAGAGGTTACTGATGACTTCCATCTGCATTTTCCCCCTTTTGCTCCCCTGTCTGTTCTTCTTCGTTCAGTCTACGTATGCGGAAACATAACACCGTCACGCACACGCCGAGAACAAAAGCGAGCAGTCCGACCACGATATATCCAAGTGCGGTGCTGCCGCCTAACATCGTCGCCGCTGTTTCAAAGCCAGAAGAAGTTCCCATCTCAATCCGGCTGACAGTATCAGGCATGGAAAGGGAAACACCTGCGATCACCGCAAGACATGCGGCCACGCAGCAAACTGCTGCAGCCCATTCTCTCCGCAGTCTTTTTTTGTATTCTTTTTCCGCAATACGACGTTTTACTTCCGCGATCCGTTCCTCATTACTTCGCATTGGTAATTCCCTCCCGCTCCAGCAATCCACGCAGACGCGCTTTTCCCCGGTATACCATATTGGTGATCTGCTTCTCACTTTTTCCCATGACCTCAGCGGCCTGCCGATAGCTCATTCCCTCAAAATAGGTCAGATAAAGAGCTTCCCGGTAATCCGCCTTCAGCTCATCCATACAGATATGCAGGATCTGATCCCGTTCCTTTGTCCGAATGACCTCTTCCACCAACGTCTTTCCATCCGGCTCTTCCGTCAGGTCATCGAGGCTGAAGAAAAGCCGATGTCTGCTTTTGTGGCGCAGAGCCATGTGCCGCGCTGCTTTATACAGGTAAGCCTTAAGACCGCCGTCCCGGATGCGTGGCTTTTTTGTGAACAGATAGGAAAAGACTTCGATCATCAGGTCCTCCGCTTCGTGGACATCATGCAGATAGCCATTGATGTATAGGGTCAGCGGGTTACCGTATTTTCTCATTAAAGCCTCAAGTCCTGCTTCATCGCCGCGCAGATACTGTCTGTAAAGTTCTTCATCAATAACCATGCTGTTCATTTCCTTCTGTCTGAAATACTATACACAGTATATGTGGGCATCGGCATAATTTCAAGTCCTATTTTACTTCAAACTTCGCCCCGTGCTCCAGCTCATCCCCGTCCATATGATAGATCGCGTCGATAATATAATTCCGGTATGTTGCGTTCCCGTCCTGCGGTGTCAGCCGTTTATGGGCGATCTCCCCCGCGAGTCCCATGGCACAGACTGCCGCTGCTGCCGCCTCAAGCGGATGCTCCTGATTTGCAGTCACAAATGCTGCTGTAAGAGCAGAAAGCTGGCAGCCGGTTCCCGTGATGGAGGACATCATCGGATGGCCATTGTAGATGCAGTACGCTTTTTTTGCGTCTGCCACGAGATCAATAGCGCCTGTGACCGCGATCACAGCCCCTGTCCTCCCCGCAAATCTTTTCACGAATGCCACCGCCTCATCAAGGTTCTCTTCGGTTACACGGTCTGCGATATCCGCATCCACGCCCTTTGTGGTCCCTGTTCCCACTGCAAGCGTCTTGATCTCAGAGATATTTCCGCGGATCACGGTGAATTTTACCGTTTTTAAGAGTTCGTTTGCCGTCGATGTCCGGAATGTCGATGCCCCGACGCCCACCGGATCCAGCACTGCCGGGTGTCCCAGCTCATTGGCCCGCATTCCCGCGATCTTCATGGACTCGATGGTACGGCTGTTCAGCGTACCGATATTGATATTGAGGCCTGCGCAGATCGTCTGGATCTCCGCGACCTCCTCCTTGTCGTCCGCCATGATCGGGGAAGCCCCGCAGGCCAGAACCATATTTGCGCAGTCATTGACCGTCACATAGTTCGTAATATTATGGATCAGCGGGCTCTTCTCCCGCACCTGATCAAACATCTGTTTTAACATGCTTCTCTCTCCTCTACTGTCCCATTGCTTCCTGCATCCCTGCAAGGATATTGGCTTTCTTTAAGCTGTAGATCAGCACACCGCTGATCACTGCACCTCCGGCAGTTGAAACAAGGAACGGGATCACATATGCGTAAAATGCCAGACCTGCCGCGCTCTTTCCCATAAGGAAGACCGCTACCGGATAGGCCGTGAGTCCGCCAAGAACAGAGGTTCCAAATACCTCACCGATCAGTGTCGCCGGAATATTCTGTGTCTTCTGATACACAAGCCCGCAGATCAGCGCACCGAACATACTGCCCGGGAATGCCATCAGGCTTCCAAGTCCCAGAAGATTCCGGATCAGCGCCGCCGCGAATGCCGCACCCAGTCCGTATCCCGGTCCTAAGAGGACTGCACAGAGAATATTCACCATATGCTGTACCGGGGAACACTTACTCCCGAATACCGGGAATGAAAATAAGCTTCCTGCCACTGCGACAGCACAGAAAACGGCTGCCACCGCTAATTTTTTCGTATTTGTCTGTTTCATGTTTTATTCCGCGTGACCGGTCCTTCCTTCGGACCGTCACACATTCCTCCTTTGAAAATTTTCCGCAGCCGCAAAGCTTCCCTGCGCAGCTGCATTTTTAGGAAACGTCTGTACGACAACAGCGCTTCCACAGGCGAAGTACCATGTACTCCACATAAAAATGTACAGTTCCCCTCTCCGGATCACTGTATGGAAGGCGGTCGATGCTTACTGGCATCCTCTCACGCCGGAACACGGCTTCCCATCGCTGATCTCATACATGGCCCAGGGCGCTCCCCCTCGGCCCGCCGCCTGCTGGCGGATCCCGTTTCCTCCTTTCCCAAAGTATGGTTTTTGTTACTTTTTTTCTGCCACCTGTTTCGGAAACACAATGATCCCGAACTCTTTAAGTCAGATGACATAAAAACAGGAGACACCCATCGCGGCATGTCCCCTGTAAAAATTCACATCATGACTTCCTACGGCGGCATTATCCGCATCAGGTTAAAGGGTCGAAGTTCGATTACTTCCTCTCAGCCCGCCAACGAGCTCCCCTGTTTTTTGTAAGACTTATTATAGCGCATCTTTGAAAATTTGCAAGTAAAGAATTTCTTATTTTTCTTTTTCCTTCTTTATCCGCACATCCTGATCCATCTGAGCTTTCGCCTTTCTCGCAACCTTCCCGGCCGTGCTCATCGTACTGCCCCGGACGATCATTCCATTCCCAAAACGCCTGCGGATATCGTCGAACGCCTCATCTGCCTTCTTCTGCTTCTCCCGCTCCTCAGGATTCTCAAACAGGGAGATCTGTCTGAAATCATCCGTTGTCAGATCCGTCAAAGCCATTCCGATCAGCCGCAGAGGCTCACACTTCCAACATTCATATAACAGTTTTTTCACCTGCGCAAAGATCTCATCCGTCACATCCGTGGGATCCTCAAAAGCTCTCTGATGTGACCTCGTCTTAAAATCCAGTGTCCGATAGGTCACCGCCACACAGCTGCACTTTTTCCCGTCTCTGCGCATCCTTGCAGCCACCACATCACACTGGGCGAGCAGAAGTGCCAGTGCCTGCTCGTATGTCACAAGATCCTCTTCCACGGTTGTCTCCGCGCTGTAGCCCTTCGCTTCCTCCCGCTCTGCCCGAACCGGGGAATCATCGATGCCGTTGGCATACCGGTAAAGCTGATGCCCGGCCTTTTCTCCCAGAATCCGCTTAAGCTCAGCTTCCCCGCTCTGCGCCATATCTCCGATGGTCTTAATTCCTTCCTGTAAAAGTCTCTGCTCCGAAGCCTTTCCAAGGAACAGAAGATCCCGCACCGGAAGCGGCCACATTTTTTTCGGGATCTCAGGCGGAAAAAGCGTGTGAACCTTATCCGGCTTTTCAAAGTCCGATGCCATCTTCGCCAACAGCTTATTCGTTCCGATCCCGACATTCACCGTAAAGCCCAGCTCATCCCGGATCTTATCCTTGATCTCGTGGGCCACCGCCACCGGATCCGGATAGATCAGATGGGTGCCTGTCATGTCGAGGAACACTTCATCGATTGAAAAGGACTCCATCGCAGGCGCATAGGACGCGCAGATCTCCTTAAACGCCCGGGAACATCTCTGGTACAGCGCAAAATCCCCCGGCACGCACACGAGATCCGGACATTTCCGCAGTGCCAGAGCCACAGGTTCCCCTGTTGTCACCCCGTACTTTTTCGCCGAAATCGATTTCGCCACAACGATGCTGCGTCTTAGCTTCGGGTCCCCGCCGATACAGGACGGGATCTCCCGAAGATCCGGCAACCCCTCCTTTACGCGCTTCGCCGCCTCCCAGGAGAGGAAGGCGCTGTTCACATCCACATGAAATATCAACCGTTCCATACTGTTTTCCTCATACCAGAACTTTCTAAGACTTCTGTCTCCTCATTCGGTCAGGCACTTCAAAGGAAACCTTTCTATGATCATGTCTCAGCTCATCCTGCCGCACTGCCTGCTCACACGCTTTTTTCTCTCATGATCCAGAAAAACGTGCATGTAAATATAATTCCCTTTACGATCGACGTGGACGTAAGCGCCCACCAGATTCCGTCAAGCCCCATGATACCGCTAAGAACGATGGCAAGCGGGATTCTGGCACTCGTAAGCACAATACTGATCACGCTGCAGAGTCTCGTTCTTCCGAGTCCCGACAGTGCTCCGATCGTCGTCAGCTCCACGCACATAAATGCCTCGCTGAATCCAATGATCACGAGATAGCCCACAGCTGTCGCAACCGCCTTCGGCTCATGAAAGAAGATATCCGCGATCGCATTTGGGAAACAGATAAATACGGCGGAGACCAGCACTCCCCAGATTCCGACCGTCCACAGAGATACCTGATATCCTTTCCGGACGCGTTCTCTCTCCCCTGCTCCATAGTTCTGGGCCACAAACGCGTTTAACGCCGCCGCGAAGCCATCAGCCGTATTCCAGGAGATCGATTCGATCTGACCGCCAACTCTCTGCGTTGCCACTGCCTCCGCACCGTATCCGGACACCATTCGCGTTAAGATCATGGAAATTCCGCAGTACGCCATGCCCTGAATCGCGGTTGGAATTCCGATCCTGCAGATCCCCCTTAAAAACTCAGCAGGGATCTTCGCAAAGAGCCGGGTTCCTTTTAACACATTCTCCTTCTTCCGCGCAATGATCCCAAGGATCATGATACTCATCACGATCGCCTGGGCCGTCACCGTAGCGATCGCCGCCCCGGTTACACCCAGTCTCGGAAATGGCCCCGGTCCGAGGATCAGGACCGGATCCAGGATCATGTTTGTCATGAGTCCGATCAGATTTGCCATAAACGGCGTTTTTGAGTCTCCCTGAGCCGTATAGAGTCCAGTGAGTGTCAATGTCAAAAATGAAAATACGATCAGTCCGCAGGCGATCTTTGTGTAAGCCAGTGCTGCCGCCTGGGCCTCCACATCCTCAAGTTTAAAAAATCCCACCATCTGATTGACAAATATGAGACAGAGGACCGCATACGCGATTCCCATTGCCGCTGAAAGCTGCACTGCAGCCTGGGCAAATCCGTGGGCTTTTTCCCGGTCCCCGCGCCCGATACATTGTGCCACCTGAACCTGTCCGCCCATTCTCGCCATGGACGCCAGCCCCTGCGAAAGCCAGGTAAACATTCCCCCGACGCCGACTCCCGCTACTGCCTTTGATCCCAGAAGACCGATCCATGCCATGTCCGTAATGTTGTAAAGCGTCCCCAGAAATGCCGATGCCATGATCGGGATAGCGAGCTTCACCAGGGTCTTCATGATAGGTCCCTTTGTTAAATTTCCTTCCATACCCCAAATTCCTCATATATTTTTTTGATTGTCCAGTATTTCTATTATAGCTGATTTCTTCTGCGATGCAAATACATCTTTTCCCTGTTTACATTCTACCATATATCCCAATGTACAGCAAACACTAGTTCTGTATCTTGATAAAAATTTTGGCACACCTGACTCATCAAAGTAACGAGAACGCGGTGTGCCATATTTCCTTAAGCAGTATACGTTTTCCTCTGAAAGCATTGTATTCAGTACCTTCATTGCTTTCTTACGGCGCGTTTCATCCCGTGTCAGGTCACGGTTTAAGGCCACCTAGAAATATGGCGTAGTCATCAGCCACTTTTCTCGCCGGTATCCTGGATAAACTGCTCCATATGCTCAAACGCCTCCGTCCAGACCTTCTCTCTTTGTATTATCCGGATCCCTGCCTCGTCAAATGCCTGACAGGTAGAGACGAAGCTTTCATAATCGGTTGAATGGTTTCTGCATCTTCTTTTTCATTACGGATCCCCCTTCTGGGATTGTTTTCCATTAGTGTCCCAATTCACAAATTATCTTTACCAATCGTTTCATATCAACAGGTTTTGCAATATGTTCATTCATTCCTGCTTCTTTTGTTCTTAGTTTGTCCTCCGTGAATGCATTTGCTGTCATCGCAATGATCGGTATTACTTTTGCATCCTCTCTGTCCATGGATCGGATCATCCTCGCTGCTTCATAACCATTCATGACCGGCATCATAATGTCTATAAGGATGACATCAAATTCGTCAGGTCTGCCTTTTTCAAATATCTCAACAGCTTTCTGGCCATTCCATGCCTTTGTCACATCAGCGCCTTCATTCCGAAGCATAAATTCAGCGAGTTCCATGTTCAGCTCATTGTCTTCCACCAGAAGGATATGCAGTCCCTCTATAGATTTTTCCGGTATATCTTTCTGTACTTTATGCTCATCCACGTCCGGATCTATTTTAAATGGAACCCGGATCACAAAGGTAGTCCCTGCGCCTTCTTTGCTTTCACAGGAAATGGTTCCACCCATTTTTTCGACAAGTTTCTTTGTGATCGGCATTCCCAGTCCGGTTCCGGCAAATTTTGTACGACTTCCGGGATGCTCCTGCGCAAAAGGTTCAAAAATTTGTTTCTGGAATGCTTCTGTCATCCCGATTCCGGTATCCCGGCAGGTAAATTCTATCGTCGTCATTTCCGGCTGTTCTGATGGAAGCTCTCTGCAGCTGATATAGATCTGTCCGTTTGCTCTGTTATATTTCACCGCATTCGACAGAATATTCATCATCACATGTTTCACATACCCCGGACTTCCAATAAGATCCCAATGTGTGTCAGGAAGATATGCGTAGATATAATAATCCCGCTGCTTCAGCATAATTCCGTAACATCCGGTTCCTTCATTCTTCAAATGATAAATGTGCTGACTGTCTGTATGCTTTTTCATTGCCTGGACAACTTCGTTGTCTGTTGTATTCTGCCCTAGCAGACTCTCATCATTGCTGGCAACAACGATCCCATCGTCTGCAACAATGATCGTTCCCTCTTTCTGAACACTATAACCATTTAAAAGCCCTTGAAACATATAGATCAGTTCCCGGTGTCCAAGACTGATCAGATTTCCCAGTTTGGGGATCCCCTTATCCGTCCGGTTCAGAAAGGTGCCTTACGGCTTGGTTGTGGACTGGACAGCCAGGTTCTTTCCCTGAAGTGCTATACTAACGTTGTAACAGTAGTGGCTAATAAGAT
>UMDQ01053741.1_pt1 | contig 66913 bp, 49 predicted proteins | sample 1964531 | NCBI WGS metagenome assembly UMDQ01 (sample SAMEA4835998, study PRJEB28245) | human gut metagenome | biome: gut microbiome; material: fecal sample | place: Denmark | collected 2008
GTCCCTGAAGGTCCACTTTAGTTCCATATTTTATATTCTGTATATGTCTGGCCCGGTGGCTCAGCTGGTTAGAGCGCCGCCCTGTCACGGCGGAGGTCGTCGGTTCGATCCCGATCCGGGTCGCTTTAAAAAGTCTGCGGAAGCAGGCTTTTTTCGTGTATAAAATTTCTTCCAGCTATAAAAGATGCCGTATTCCAGACATAGAAAAAAGTCTGAAAGACGGCATCTTGCTTAACAGATAAATTAACGGATAAAGTTTGTGCCGACGCGCGGTTCCTTTTCCGGAAGACCAAAGGATTCTTTTCCGAGCTGGATGCTCTTCATCAGAAAACTCATATTCCGTGCAAGGGTACGCATGATCTGCAGGCCTTCGAGATCTTGTTGTGCCTCGTCCGCATTATTTCCATGGATACTGTTCCAATACTGGCCGGAAGCAACCGGCATGCCGGAGATGGTGAAGTATTTGTTCAGCTCATCAAAGGTAGCGGAAAGACCGCCGCGGCGTGCAGAGACAACCGAAGCGCCGACTTTCATGGTCTTGTCAAAGTGTGTGCTGTAGAACAGCCGGTCAAGAAAAGCAATAAGTGTTGCATTTGCAGATGCATAATAAACCGGACTTCCGACAACAAGGCCGTCAGCCTCTTCAAATTTCGGAGCAACCTCATTTACCATATCGGAAAAAGCACATTTTCCGAGCTTGGAACAGGCACCGCAGGCAACACAGCCGCGGATATCTTTATTTCCGATATGTACGATTTCCGCCTCAATACCGTTTTCTGTAAAGACTTTTTCCATTTCGTGCAGGGCAGTATAAGTGCTGCCTTTTGCGTGAGGACTTCCGTTGATTAATAATACTTTCATTTGATGGTACCTCTCTTTCGTAATTTCCTTTATTATAACACCGGAAAAGATGCAAATAAAGACGCTTTTTTGGGCAAAAACTGATCTTAACAGAAATAGCTGCTGGACGGTATAATACAATCAGCAAAGAAGGCAAAACTTGCAATGGGAGGTTACCAAATGAAGATAGAGAAAATTCTGATTGAAGATCAGATGGCACCGATCGGGCTGGATGAGAAAAAACCGGCATTTTCCTGGCTGCTGACGGCAGAAGAAGGAGAACAGAATCTGATGCAGAGCGCATGCCGGATCGTTGTGCGTACCGGAGAAGATACTGTGTGGGACAGCGGAAAAATGGAAACCGGCGTATCAACAGGGATTGGTTATGAAGGAGAAGCACTGCAGCCCTGTACCAAATATGAGGTAAAAGCAGAGGTGTGGGATAACCACGGCGGAAAAGCAGAAGCAGAAAGTTCCTTCGAGACAGGCCTTATGGATTCTTTGTATGCAGCATGGGAGGGAGCTGAGTGGATCGGCGCACCGCATGCGACGGTATGCGCGGAAAACCGCGGTGTCTTTACGATCGAGAGTGAATTTCGGATGGAAGGCGGGAAGGGAGAAGCGGGTATTGTCTTTGGAGCCAATGACTTCCGTCTGAACGATCATACGAAAAATGAGCTTGGCATGGAAGGGGAGAACTATATCCGTTATGCTGTGTGCCTTGAGGATGGAGATGCACGCCTCGAAATTTACCGCGTGGGCTATGCGCCGGAGGATACAGCGGAAAAACCGTTTGCCGTTACGAAACTGGTCAACTGGAAAGAGAAAACACAGGAAATCCTGACACCAGAAAATGCTGATGCCTTTCATAAGCTGACCGTAGAGGTTGACGGCAATGTGGCATACGCCTATGTCGACGGCATCCTCGTGGATGCCATTGAAGAGCATGGATTTTTTGGAACGAAAGTATCAGGCCGCCAGCTGAATCCGAGAGGAGATAACGATGTGCTGCCGTATCCGAGACTGAATGAGATCGGATTTTATGCAGGAAAAGGGACGACAGGATATTTTAAGAATCTGACCGTAAGAAACGTAAGAAAACCATCCGCGGAAATTGTTCGTGAGACGCCGGAAGGACGGCTGGATGGGGGAAAAAGTATCTTTGCGGATCAGATTCCGGTGGAAAACGGATACTTTAAAGTAGAAGACAGCCAGATTACGGCAGATCCGTCCCATCATTCAATTCCAATGCTGCGGTCGTGTATTTCCTGCCAGAAAGAGAAAAAACTGGTATCGGCACGCCTTTATATTACTGCGCGTGGTATCTACGACTGCCGGATCAACGGACAGGAGATCACGGAAGATCTGCTGCGTCCGGGTCTGACACAGTATGACCACAGAATGAACTATCAGACATACGATATTACAGGGCTGATGAAACCGGGCCGAAACGGAATCGGCGTGACGCTGGCATCGGGCTGGTGGAGCGAGGCACAGACCTTTGTGGTGAAGAACTTTAATTACTTTGGAGACAAGGAGAGTCTGCTTGCCAAGGTTGTCATGAAGTACGAGGACGGCAGCCGCGAAGTCTTTGGAACAAATACCGAGGATTGGAAGTATTTCGGAGAAGGTCCTTACCTGTTTTCCAGCTACTTTGCCGGAGAGCAGTACGATGCGCGCCGGGCCGAGGTTTACGAAACTTATTCTCTGCCGGAGTTTGATGACAGCACCTGGGAAAAGCCAGTTGTTGTGGATACCGTCATGATCGAAGAGTTCTGCACGATGCCGGGCTTTGGACGGTCCTGGCCGGCGGTTCATGAGCAGAAGCCGGAATATATCGGTGAGTACGATGCGCCGGTGCGGATTGTAGACCGGAGAACGGCAAAGACGAGAAAAGAGCTGTTCCCGGGTGTGTATCTCTACGATCTGGAACAGGAGATGGCCGGTGTACCGCGGATTACACTGCATGAGAAGGCGGGCACAAAGATCATCATCCGCTATGCGGAGGTGCTTTATCCGGATCTGCCGGAGTATGCTGGAAAAGAAGGCACGATGATGCTGGAAAATTACCGGGATGCGACGAGTACGGATGTTTATATCTGCCGCGGCGGGGAAGAGGTGTTCCAGCCGAAGTTTACCTTCCACGGCTACCGCTATATTGAGATCAGCGGTGTGGAGCATGCGCCGGAGCTGGAAGAAGTAGAGAGTCTTCAGTATTCTTCTGTGACGGAATTCCATGGAAGCCTTACGAGTAGCCATAAACTGCTGAACCGGTTTGCCGAGAATGTTTCCTGGTCACAGAAATGCAACTTTATCAACATTCCGACCGACTGCCCGCAGAGAAATGAGCGCATGGGCTGGGCGGGCGATACGCATATTTTCTGCCATACGGCGCTCAACAACAGCAGCCTGAAGAAATTCTATGAGCGGAACCTGCAGGCGATGCGTGATCTGCAGACACCGGAAGGCCAGTACCCGGAGATTGCACCGGTGGGCGGCGGATTCGGCGGCATTACGTATGAGTGTGCGAGTATTTTTATGGCGTGGGAACTGTATGGGCAGTATGGGGATATCCGCACACTGGAGAAATTTTATCCTGGCATGCAGAAATATATGGACTATATGAAGGATAAGGGTCTGCCGGGAACGAAGGTAAATCCGGCGATCGGACCGCTTGGCGACTGGCTGGCACCGGAAGAGACGGATCTGCTGCTTTTATGGAATGCATTCTATTATAAAGAAGCCGATCTGATGAGCCGGATTGCCGGTGCGCTCGGAAGAACAGAGGAGCAGCATCAGTATGAGGCGCTTGCTGCGAAGGTGAAGAAATTCTGGAATGAGACATTTGTACTTCCGGATTCCGGAAAGACCTGCAATGCGGACGGAACGCTGTGTGATACGCAGTGCTCGTATGCAATTGCACTGTCTTATGGTGTGGCAGAAGACAGAAAGAGAATAGGAGAGCATCTGATCCGAAAGACGAGAGCGATCGGCTATACGGTCGGAACGGGATTCTTTGGAACGGGTATTCTGAACCAGATGCTGACCGAGCAGGGCGCTGTGGAGGATGCCTGGAAGATGATGCTGCAGACGGCATTCCCGTCGTGGCTGTATCCGGTGACCCAGGGAGCGACGACGATCTGGGAGCACTGGGATTCCTACACGAAGGAAAAAGGCTTCGGCGGACAGAATGCGATGAACTCGTTCAATCATTATTCGCTCGGAAGCGTTCTTTCCTGGCTGTATCACACGGGACTTGGTATCCAGAGAGACGAGACAAAACCGGGTTATCAGCACATTCTGCTGAAACCGCAGCCGGGCCCGCTCGAGTTTATGAAAGGTTCCGTAGACAGCCCGTACGGCGTGATTTCTGCCGGATGGGAGCGGAAAGGTGACAAAATAGAGTATCAGGTTACGATTCCGGTCAATACAACGGCAACCCTGTTTAAAAACACGGAGGATCCGGCGGATACCGTGGAACTGGGAAGCGGAACGTATACTTTTATGCTGTAAAAAGAAAACCCGAAAGGCTCCGGCAAAGAAATGGGAGACTTTCGGGCGGAAAGAGAAACGCGGAAAGAGAAACGCTGTCGGAGAGAAGAGAACTCCAGCAGCGTTTTCTTTGTCATGTTTATTTTTCGGCAGTCATGTGCAGATGACGTTTGATCGCTTCAAAGCTTTCCTGGCTGATGACATGCTCGATGCGGCAGGCATCTTCCGTGGCGGTCTGCTCATCAACACCAAGGCTCATCAGGCCGCGGGAGAGGAGCTGGTGGCGCTCATAGATCATCTCTGCGATCGCGCGTCCGCTGTCGGTCAGGTAGATGTAGCCTTCCGGCGTTACGCGGATCTGCTCTTTTTCTCTTAAGTTTTTCATGGCAACGCTGACACTTGATTTTTTAAAGCCAAGTTCTTCTGCAATATCAACACCGCGTACAACGGGTTTTTTCTGACTTAAGACTAAAATGGTTTCCAAATAATTTTCTGCGGATTCATTCGTTTTCAGCAAGATGTTCACCTCGTTTTTCTAAATAGCTGAAGATTCATAAATATATATACATATAGAATAGCATATTTTTCGGAATAGGGCAATGATGGTTTTTGATGGTTTTTCTTAATTTCAGAAAAGTTGTAAGATTTCAGAAAAAAAAGACAATGAGGATAGAAGAAGAAAAGCAAGATAAAAGATGACAGGGGGCAAAAAGAGAGGTAAAATAGGAAAAAACAATGAAATTTAGATGGAGGTTAGAACATACCATGGAACAGGTGATAAAGAAAAGACTGCAGCAGGTGATGGATGCGTCTGTTGCAAAAGGAGAGACACCGGGCTGTCTTCTGATGGTGATCAAAGACGGAGAGGAGCAGGTTTATCTGGAGAGCGGATATGCGGATATCGAAGCAAAAAAGCCGGTTTCCCGCGATAATATTTTCCGTCTCTACTCCATGAGCAAGCCGATTACCGCGACGGCCATGATGATTCTGGTAGAGCGCGGAATCGTCGATCTGGCGGATCCGGTCAGCAAGTATCTGCCGGGCTTCCGGAACCCGGTTGTATGTACAGCGGATGGGAAGATAGAAAAAGCGAAGCGGGAGATCCTTCTGGAGGATATTATGAATATGACATCCGGGCTGACGTACGGCGGAACGGATGAGACGGGACGGCAGACCGATGCACTTTTTCAGGAGGTGATCCACGGACTTAAGGAAGAAAACGGCGGAACGATCAGTACAGTAGAATTTGCAAACCGTCTTGGAAAAGTCCCGCTTCTGTATCAGCCGGGCCAGTCCTGGAGTTATGGAACGTCGGCGGATGTCGTAGGTGCGGTGATTGAGGTGGCAAGCGGCATGCGCTTTGGGGATTTTCTGAAAAAAGAAATTTTCGAGCCGCTCGGCATGAACGATACCGATTTCTGGGTTCCGGCAGAAAAGCAGGATCGTCTGGCGAAGGTGTATGACTGCAGGGAGGGACAGCCGTCTGTCCGTTATCTGGACAATAACCTTGGCATTCAGAACGATATGGCGTACCGCCCGGCATATGAGGCAGGCGGAGCAGGCCTTGCATCTACCATCGACGATTATGCGAAATTTACACAGATGCTGCTGAACAGCGGCACCTACAACGGTGTACAGATTCTCCGTCCGGCGACGGTAAAATTTCTGGGAGGCCACACATTAAGCGCGGTACAGCAGGCAGGCTTTGATAACTGGATCGGTCTGGAAGGATTTTCCTACGGAAATCTGATGCGTGTTCTGGTAGATCCGACGCGTGCGGTAACGCTGGGAAGCAAGGGCGAGTTCGGCTGGGACGGCTGGCTTGGATGCTACATGGAAGTCGTGCCGGAGCAGAATATGACATTTCTGATGATGACCCAGAAAAAAGATGCCGGAACATATACGCTGTCCCGGAAGATCCGAAATATTATTTTTAGCGAATAACTTTTCATGAGAGTGATTCTCAAGTAAGGCCTTCCGGCCCGTCAGATCAGACGAAAAAAGTGCCGGAAAAGAAACAACTTAACGAATCAGACGGAACATATGAGCAAATTGCTGTAAAACTACGTCGAATTTTGTCTAAAACGGATATTTGCAGTGAGACAGATGTATGCTATTTTAGTGTCAGTCGAAAATGAAGGCGATTTCATTACTACTTTCAGAAAAAACAGCAAAAAAGGGATATCGTGTAAGTTTTTGAGCGATTTTGAAGGAAATAAAAGAAAGAATTCAAAATCATGAAAAGAAGACCAAAAAGCAGAAAGGATGCAGAAAATATGATTTCGTTACCGTTAAAGTTTGATGAAGTAGAGAGTGTAGAAGAATTTGTAAATATGGTGAAACGCCTGGATTACGACGTTGACGTAAAAATAGGACGATGCGTCTTTGATGCGAAATCCCTGATGAGTGTCCTGATGATCGCCGGAAACCCGGATGCGGTTGTGGAAGCCCATACGAACGATATCGAAGCATTTAAAAAGAAATTTAAGAATTACCTTCAGTAAGAAAAAAAGTCGGAAAGGCACTGTGTGTAAGATGCATGGTGTCTTTTTTGATGCACGAAAAAGCGGGTGAAGTATCTTGCCGGGGAGACGTGTGCATGGTAAAATAAAGTCTATTGGGATGGAAATAAGAGAATCAAAAGAACGGGCTGATGTAGAAGAAGTTTTTCGTAAAAAAGGAGGCACAAAGTGGAAGAAGAGAAACTGGAAAGAAGCATCAGAAAATCAGAGATTCCCGGACTTACGAGGGAAGAGGAGGAAGCACAGCTTGCGAAGGTGATCAGGATTGCCGAGCAGAATCTGGAACAGGCGAAGGCGGATATCCGGTCGGCGAATGAGGATCTGGCGGATCTGATGGAGACGTACGACGCAAAAGAGGCGGAAGGCCTGGCGCTCTGGAACAACGCGACGGCGAAGCTGAATGCGTACCAGCACGGCATGGCGCGGCTGGAAAAAGCGAGAAAGAAGCCGTATTTCGGGCGGATTGATTTTCAGGATCCGCGGCTTTCGTTTTTAGAGTCCTATTACATCGGGCGCGTCGGCATTTCCGATGAGAAGGCGGAACCGGTTGTGCTGGACTGGCGGGCGCCGATTTCCTCCGTCTATTATGAGAACAGCACCGGGCCGTGCAGCTATACGGTGAGTTCAGAGGGTACTTTTTCGATTGATCTGAAAAGAAAGCGGACGTATGAGATTGAAAATGACCATCTGAAAGACTTTTTTGATTCCGATGTGGTAGCGAACGATGAGCTGCTGACAAAGTATCTGGCGAAGAACAAAAAAGCGGTGCTCGGTGAGATCATTGCGACGATCCAGCAGGAGCAGAACCTCATTATCCGCAGATCCCCGAAGACGAATCTGATCGTACAGGGCGTGGCTGGTTCCGGAAAGACGACGGTGGCGATGCACCGGATTTCGTACATCCTCTATAATTACGAGGAGGACTTCCGGCCGGAGGATTTCTATATCATTGGAAGCAACCGCATTCTGCTGAACTACATTACCAGCGTTCTGCCGGAACTCGATGTGTACGGCATCCGTCAGATGACGATGGAGCAGCTTTTTATCCGGCTTCTGTACGAGGACTGGGACGAAGAAAAGTACACGGTACACACCATCGACCGCGCGGATGAGAAAAACAGCATAAAGGGCGGAAGCGGCTGGTTTTTCGATCTGGAAAATTTCTGCCGTACGTACGAGGCAGAGCAGATTCCGCGGGAGCCGGTGCGGCTGGAAAAAACGGGAACATTGCTTCTGGACGCCGAGTATATTGATAACTATTGCAGGGAGCAGTCCACACTTTCCATGGAAGGAAAGATGTGCATGCTGAACGAGATCCTGCTGGCAAAATTTGAGAACGAGGTTTCGGGAAAAGAAGTGACGTTTCCGGCGCGCGAAAAAAAGGCGCTGAAGCGGAAATACGAGAAATATTTTGGAGATGGAAAATGGCGGGGATCCATTTTTGATCTCTATTTGCAGTTTCTGGAGCAGCAGGAGGAGAAAGGAAAAGCGGTGGAAGTGCCGGAAAACTCCTTTGATGTCTATGATCTGGCGGCGCTGGCATACCTCTATAAGCGGATCAAGGAAAACGATCCCGTGCGCGAGGCGAGCCATGTGGTCATCGACGAGGCGCAGGATTTCGGGATGATGGCGTACCAGGTGCTTCATTACTGTCTGCGTGACTGTACGTATACCATTATGGGAGATACGTCGCAGAATATCCATTTTTCCTACGGCCTGAACGACTGGGAGGAGCTGAAAAAGCTGATTCTGACCGGCACGTACGATGCGTTCGGCGTTCTGCGGAAGAGTTACCGGAATACGGTGGAGATCTCCGATTTTGCAAACGAGATTCTGCGGCATGGGGACTTTGCGATCTATCCGGTGGAGCCGGTGCTGCGGCACGGAACGGCGGTGCGGAAAGAAGCATTTGACGATGAAGCGGCGCTGCTCGCCGCGGGTGTTCAGACAATCAAGACATGGCAGGCGCAGGGATATGAGACGATTGCCGTTGTATGCCGGGATGAGGCAGAAGCGGCGGATACGGCGCGGAAGCTGAAACAATACGTGCCGGTTGTGGAGGAGGATCTCGAGACGGCAGAGTTCGGCGAGGGCGTGATGGTGCTCCCGGTGGCATATACGAAAGGTCTTGAGTTCGATGCGGTGCTGCTTCTTGATCCGACGGAAGAAAAATATCCTGAAAATGACGGGCAGGTGAAGCTGCTTTACGTGGCGGCGACGCGGGCACTGCATGAGTTGGCGGTGCTGTATACAGGAGAACTGACGGGAATCCTTGCCAAAGAAGCGCCGAAGGGCCGTCACAATCAGGAATTTGCCATGGAGACGCTGACGAAGGCGAAAGAGTATGAGAAGGTTTCGCTGACGCAGAAGGAGGCGCGTGAGGAGAACCGCGCGATCGGCATTCAGGAGATGGACGAGCGGAACAGCCATGGACCGAAACGGATTGTGATCAAGCCGGAGCAGAGGCCGGGAATGGCGCTTGGAAATACAAGCACGACCGGAACAGCGGTGATGGCAAAAGGCAGTACGGCAACGCGGAGGGCTGCGGCAGAAACGGGAGAAGAAATTGCCGCAAAGACAATGCAGCAGCGTGCACCGGAAGGGGTGTCATCTATTTTTGCTGGTGCGGCTTATCATGGAAAGGCAGGCGGCAAAGCGCCGGGAAGCAGACGGAGTGCAGGAACACAGGCAGGAATGCAATATGGAACGGGCACGGCCGGAGTGCAGAGTGCAAAAAGACCGGGCGGAGCAGGTATGGTACCAGGAGAAGCCGAGAAGACGGAGCGCCTGAATACCTCACCTTACGCTTTCGGTGCAATCCCGGAAAACGAGCTGCTGCGCATCAAGGGCCATTCGAAGATCAAGTGTGCGGTGAAATGGGCAAAGAAAGGAAAATCGGCGGTTGAGATTGCCAGCATGTACGGCATCTTACGCATCACCCCGATCACGCCGGAGGTGATCCGCATCAGTTTCGTAAAGGGCGTGACCGCAAAAGTGCAGGATACGTACTGGAAGCCGAAGGCAGATACCGCGTTTCCGTGGAGTGCGAAAGAATCGAAGACAGCGGTTCTGGTGGAGACGGAAAAGCTGCGCGTCATGGTAGAAAAAAAGGACGGCGCGGTGCAGTTCCTGACGCCGGACAACAAACCAATCCTTTCCGAGAAGCGTGACGAGCCGCGCATGATCGACGGCGGCATGACATGGACGTTCTTCGACTGGAGCGGTTCCGAAAAGCTGAAAGCAAAAGGCATTCTTTCGACCGAGTGGCTGGATCTGACCGCGAAGGCGCGCTACGTCTCTTTTGGCGGAAAGCAGGCGCGGATGCCGCTGCTTGTTTCGAACCGCGGCTACGGCATTGCGGCCGCCGCGTCCCGGACGGCACTGCTGTGCAATGTACGGACGTTTGGAACGTATCTTCACACCGCAGGGGACGGACAGATTGATTATTACTTCATTCTCGGAAAAGACCGGGAGGAAATTGTAAAACAGTATAAAGAGCTATAAAAGGAGCAGACATTTTATGAAAACTCTGGTAATTGCAGAAAAACCATCCGTGGCACGCGACATTGCGCGCGTACTGGGGTGCAGCAAAAAAGAAAACGGAGCGCTGGAGGGAAACAAGTATATCGTTACCTGGGCGCTCGGCCATCTGGTGACGTTAAAAGATCCGGAAGACTATGACAAAAAGTATAAGGAATGGAATATGGCAGTTCTGCCGATGATGCCGGAAAAACTGCAGATCAAGGTCATTCCGCAGACGGGAAAACAGTACCATGCGGTGACGACACAGCTTGCGCGGAAGGACGTGAATGAGATTGTCATTGCAACCGATGCCGGACGCGAGGGTGAGCTGGTGGCGCGGTGGATTCTCGACAAAGCACATAACCAGAAGCCGTGTAAGCGTCTCTGGATTTCCTCTGTGACGGACAAGGCGATCCGTGAGGGTTTTGCCAATCTGAAGGATGCGAAAGAGTACGACAATCTCTACCGCGCTGCCGTTTCCCGTGCCGAGGCGGACTGGCTCGTCGGCATCAATGCGACGCGAGCGCTGACCTGTAAATACAATGCACAGCTTTCCTGCGGCCGTGTGCAGACGCCGACACTTGCCATGATCGCACAGCGCGAGCAGGAAATCCGTGAATTTGTCCCGAAACCGTATTACACGGTGACGGCCGCGGCGGGCGGTGTGGTCTACACCTGGAAAGATGAAAAATCGGGCGGCACAAGAATCTCCGATCCGGAAAAGGCAAAGCAGATCGCAGAGAAGGCAAAACGGTATCCGCTTGTCTTACAGAACGTAGAAAAGAAGAAAAAGCAGAAAGAAGCGCCATTGCTCTACGATCTGACGGAGCTGCAGCGCGATGCGAGCGCACGGTTCGGCTATTCGGCAAAACAGACGCTGAATCTGATGCAGAGCCTCTATGAGACCCATAAAGTCCTTACGTATCCGCGGACAGATTCACGGTATCTGACGAAAGATATTGTGCCGACGTTAAAAGAGCGGCTGGATGCGGTCAGCATCGGCCCGTACAAAGCACTGGCCCAGCAGGCGAAGCGCAGTCCGCTGAACGGAAAGCTCTTCTTTGTCAATGATGCGAAGGTTTCCGATCACCATGCCATTATCCCGACGGAGCAGTACGTGCAGTTATCCGCACTCTCGAACGAGGAGCGCCGCATTTATGATCTTGTTGTGCGCCGCTTTCTTGCGGTACTGCTGCCGCCGTGTGTATATGAAGAGACGGTGATCCAGGCTTCCATCGAAAAGGAATGCTTTACTGCGCGCGGAAAGCGCATGGTCGAGAAAGGCTGGCAGGAGGCGTACGAGGATAACCGGTACGACGAAGAGGATGAGGCGAAAGAAGAGGTGCGGGAGCAGAATCTGCCGCTTCTGGAGGCAGGCATGAAGATCGGGCAGCCGAAGATCAGTCTCCGCGAAGGAAAGACAAAACCTCCGGCACGCTTCACGGAAGGCACGCTGCTCTCCGCGATGGAAAATCCGGTCCGCTACATGGAAAACCGCGACAGCAGCCTGGTAAAAACGATCGGTGAGGCGGGCGGCCTTGGAACGGTTGCGACCCGTGCGGATATCATCGAGAAGCTGTTCCGCAGCTTTCTGCTGGAGAAAAAAGGCAATGAGATCTATCTGACCTCGAAAGCACGCCAGCTTCTGAAGCTGGTTCCGGCGGATTTGAAAAAGCCGGAGCTGACGGCAAGCTGGGAGATGCAGTTAAACGACATTGCAAAGGGAAAGAAGCGGCGCGATGTGTTTATGGAGGAGATCCGCAGCTACACGGTGGAACTGATCGATGAGATCAAGACGGAAGAGGGAACGTTCCGCCACGACAACCTGACGAACAAGAAGTGCCCGAACTGCGGAAAACGGCTGCTTGCGGTGAATGGAAAGAACGCAAAACTGCTCGTCTGCCAGGACAGAGAGTGCGGCTACCGCGAGACGGTTTCCCGCACGACGAATGCGAGATGCCCGGTCTGCCATAAGCGCATGGAGATGATCGGAAAGGGCGAGGATGCGACGTTTGTCTGCGCCTGCGGCCACAAAGAGCGCATGACAAAATTCCAGGAGCGCCGCAAAAAAGAGGGCGGCGGCGTGACGAAGCGCGATGTGGCAGCTTATATGAAGAAACAGAAAAAAGAGGCCGAAGAGCCGGTGAACAATGCGTTTGCCGCGGCATTAAAAGGAATTAAATTATAAAAAAGGGAGCGAGTTCTGCCGAAAATCAAAAAACGGCGGAACCCGCTTCTTTTGTTAAAATCGTTGAGGAAAAGGTCAAAAAAAGTGATTGTTTTATGCAGAGTTATGCCGTAAAATAGAAACAAATGATATAAGAAACAGGAAAATTCTGAAAATAACAACAGGGAGGTTTTTCAATGAAACAGACGGATCTGGAAAAACTGCTGGCGGATATGTCGCTGAAAGAGAAAGTAGATCAGATGCTTCAGTTAAGCGGAGCATTTTACCTCGGGGATGAAAACAGCGTCCTGACCGGCCCGGCAAATGACATGGGAATCGGAAAAGAGGACCTGGAGATGGCCGGTTCCATTCTCGGTGCAGCCGGTGCCGATACGATGAAAAAACTGCAGGATGACTACATGGCAAAACAGCCGCATCACATCCCGATGCTGTTCATGATGGATGTCATTCACGGCATGAAGACCATTTTCCCGGCGCCGCTGGCGCAGGGAGCCACTTTTGATCCGGAGCTCTCCGGCGAGTGCGCGTCTGCAGCCGCAAAAGAAGCATCCGCGGCCGGACTTCACGTTACCTTTTCTCCGATGGTTGACCTTGTGCGCGATGCGAGATGGGGCCGCGTTGTGGAATCCACAGGCGAAGATCCGTACCTGAACAGCCGCTTTTCCGAGGCGATCGTAAAAGGCTTCCAGGGAGATGATTTAAAAACACCGGGAAAAGTTGCCTCCTGCATCAAACACTTTGCAGGCTACGGCGGAGCAGTCGCAGGAAGAGATTACAACACCGTAGAGCTCTCAGAGCATACCTTCCGTGAATTCTATCTTCCGGCATACAAAGCAGGCATCGATGCGGGCGCAGCGATGGTGATGACATCATTCAACACGATCAACGGCGTTCCGGCGAGCACCAACAAATGGCTGATGCGCGATATCCTGCGCGGCGAGATGGGATTTGACGGCGTGCTGATTTCTGACTTTGCAGCCATTCTGGAAACCGTTGCCCACAGAAGCTCGAAAGATGCCGCCGATGCAGCGAAAAAAGCGCTGGAGGCAGGCGTGGATATTGATATGATGACATCCGTTTACGCCGCAAACCTCTGCCGTCTCGTAGAAGAAGGTGAAGTGGACGAGCATCTGATTGACGAGTGCTGCCTGCGGATTCTGGAGCTGAAAAACAAACTGGGACTGTTTGAAAATCCATATAAAGATGCAGATGCCGAGAAAGAGAAAGCATACAACCTCTGCCCGGAGCACCGTGCACTGGCGAAAAAAGCAGCGGAGGAATCCTTCGTCCTGCTGAAAAACGACGGCGTACTGCCGCTTGACACTTCGAAAAAAATCGCATTTGTCGGCCCGTATACCAACAATCATGAAATCAAGAGCAGCTGGTCCTTCACCGGCGACAGCAAGGACTGCGTGACGATTCAGAAAGCAGCCGAGAAAGTCTTCGACGCATCACGCACCACGTATGCAGAAGGATGCCCGGTTATCGGAAACGATGTGGAGCTGATCGGATTTACCGAGACGACACCGAAAAAATACAGTGAGGAAGAGCTTGCTGCCATGGAGCAGAGCGCACTACAGGCAGCAAAAGAGGCCGATCTCGTGGTAATGCCGATGGGTGAGCATTATCTGCAGAGCGGCGAGGCGACCAGCCGTGCCATGATCGATGTGCCGGAAATCCAGATGGAGCTGTTCCACAAAGTGCTGGCCGTTAACCCGAATGTGGTTGTCGTTCTGTTCAACGGCCGCCCGCTGGATCTGCGGGAAATCAGCGCTAAAGCAAAAGCCATTCTCGAGGTATGGTTCCCGGGAACCGAGGGCGGAAGCGCTGTTGTGGATGTCCTGACCGGAAAGAAAAATCCGTCTGGCAAGCTGCCGATGAGCTTCCCATACTGCGTGGGCCAGGCACCGGTCAGCTACAACGAGTATTCCACCGGAAGACCGAATCTGCCGGGCATGAAAGAGCGGTTCCGTTCCAAATATCTTGACATTCCGAATGCACCGCTGTATCCGTTCGGCTATGGTCTTTCCTACACGACATTTGCCGTTTCGGATGTCGTGCTTGACCAGAACGAGATGGATAAGAATGGCAGAATTGCAGCAAAAGTAACCGTGAAGAATACCGGTGATGCTGCAGGCTGCGAGGTTGTTCAGCTGTACATCCGCGATGATTATTCCGATGTGGTTCGTCCGGTGAAAGAGCTGAAAGGTTTCCGGAAAGTAGAGCTTGCCCCGGGTGAGGAGCAGGAGGTTACGTTCTATATTACCGAAGAGGATCTGCGCTACTACCGGCTCGACGGAACCTTCGGCAGCGAGCCGGGTACCTTTACGGTGATGATCGGCAACAGCAGCACGACGGAAAACAGTGCAGTATTTACTTTAACACCAGTAGACAAGAAGTCCCCCGCTTCTAAAGCGGTGGGATGAATTGTTAAAAGAAACATAACGGCAGTGGCAGGCGGAGAGAAATCGGTATCCTCCACTGACATGAGGAAAGTCACAGTCGAACTATTCTCGACATGTCAGACTCCGTGAAAATACCTACTGTGAGTTGAAACAAAATAAATTGGGAAAAGAAGGGTGAAATTTATGGAGAAAACAACGAAAAACGGAATCCACCGGATCCGCCAGGAGGGCGGAAAAACGATCGCCTGGGCAGAGGAGTCCGGAGTTAAGGTACTGGAAAAAGACGGGTATTACTTTAAAGACCTGGCAAAAACCGGCGAACTGCTGCCGTATGAGAACTGGCGCCTCTCCGATGAGGAGAGAGCCGCAGACCTTGCGGGCCGTCTTTCCATCGAGGAGATCGCTGGCCTTATGCTGTACTCACCGCACCAGGCCGTACCGCCGATGCCGGGCGGTCCGTTCCAGGGAACGTTTGACGGAAAAACGTATCTGGAATCCGGCAAAGAACCGTATGCGATTTCAGATCAGCAGAAAGAATTTCTGGAGGACGAGCATATCCGCCATATCCTGCTGACGAACGTGGAAAGCCCGGAGATTTCCGCAAAATGGAGCAATGAGCTGCAGAAACGGGCAGAGACACTGCCGTATGGTATTCCGATCAACCTCTCCTCTGATCCGCGGAATGGAGCAAAGGATTCTGGCGCAGAGTTCAAGAGCGGCGGAAACGAGATCAGCAAATGGCCGGAGGGTGTCGGCTTTGCAGCATGCTTTGACCCGGAAGTAGCCGGACAGTTTGCAAAGGATGCCTCCCGTGAGTACCGGGCACTCGGCATCACAACGGCACTCGGACCGCAGATCGACCTCTGCACCGAGCCGAGATGGATGCGCTTTGTCGATACGTTAGGCGAAGAAGTGGAGATGTCCAAAAAGCTTACCAAAGCGTACTGTGATGGTATGCAGACAACGGAAGGGGAAGCAGACGGCTGGGGAAAAGACAGCGTCAACACGATGGTCAAACACTGGCCGGGCGGCGGCACCGGAGAGGCCGGACGCGATGCACACTATGCATTCGGACAGTTTGCCGTTTATCCGACCGGAAATTTTGAGGAGCATTTAAAACCGTTTACCGAGGCAGCCTTCCACCTGGACGGACCGACCGACTGCGCATCCGCGGTTATGCCGTACTACACCGTATCCTACGGCGTGGACAAGAAAAACGGCAAGAACGTCGGAAACTCCTACAGCGAGTACCTGATCAAGGATCTGCTGCGCGGAAAATATGAATTTAAAGGCATTGTCTGCACCGACTGGGGCATCACCCAGGATCCGGAGAAGACGATTGAGGGATTTGGAAGCCGCTGCTACGGCGTGCAGGATATGACCGAGGCAGAACGGTGTCTGCTGGCGATCACAAACGGCGTTGACCAGTTCGGCGGAAACAGCGAGTCCGGTCCGATTGTCGAGGCGTATAAGATCGGCTGTGAGAAATACGGCGAGAAAGCGATGCGTGAGCGCATGGAGCTGTCCGCCAAACGTCTTCTGATCAACATTTTCCACTGCGGCTTGTTTGAGGACCCGTATCTTGATCCGGAAGAATCCGCAAAGATTGTAGGATGCGAAGAGTTCTGCCGCCATGGCTATGAGGCACAGCAGAAATCCATCGTCCTGCTGAAAAACAGTGCGAAACGCGCACCGGAAGGACAGAAGGGTGTGCTTCCGCTGAAGAAAGGTTTGAAGGTTTATATTCCGGAGAGAAAGATCGGACCGTCCAAAGCGTTCTTCCGCATCGATCTGCCGGCAAAAACCGAAGATCCGCTGCCGGATGGACTGCCGTCCAAGTACGGTACACGCGTATCATCACCGGAGGAGGCCGATGTGGCGCTGGTATTTGTCGAAAGCCCGGCATGCAACCCGTATTCCACCGAAGATCTTGCGAACGGCGGCAACGGCTATCTGCCGATTACACTGCAGTACCGCCCGTATACGGCGAAAAAAGCGCGTGAGGTGAGCATTGCCGGCGGCGATTTCCGCGAGAATTTCACGAACCGCAGCTATTTTGGAAAGACAAACACTGCCTACAACGAGGCTGATCTCGACAATATTCTCGAATGCCGCCGCGCGATGGGCGACAAGCCGGTGATCGTCTGCGCAACCGTCAACAACCCGATGGTGATGCATGAATTTGAAGCCGAAGCCGATGCGATCGTCGCAGAGTTCGGTGTTTCGAGAGCCGCTGTGCTCGACGTTGTCTTCGGCGGTTACAACCCGACCGGCCGTCTGCCGATCCAGATGCCGAAGGATATGGATGCGGTTGAGGAGCAGAGCGAGGACCGTGCGTTGGATATGGAAACCTATATTGACAGCGAAGGACATAACTATGACTACGGTTATGGCATGAATTACGAAGGCGTTCTTCCTGCATGGAAAAAGTAAAAGAATAACAGAAAACCTGATCGGCACCGGGACCGCGTGTGTTTCGGTGCCGATATTGGAAACAAAAGACAGAATAAGGAGGACTTAAAAAGAGATGATTGTTCCAAAATATTTCGAAGATTTCGATCACCTGCATGTGAATACCATGCCGAACCGTGCCTACTACATTCCGGCATCCCGCCGCATGGAGGATCTGGTGGAGAACCGGGAGGCGTCGGACCGCTTTTTCCTGCTTTCCGGCGACTGGAAATTTCGCTATTTTACCAGTGTTTACGATGTAAAAGAGGAGTTTTTCGCAGAAGGATACGACACTTCTGCATTCGAGACGATTCCGGTGCCGTCCGTCTGGCAGAATTATGGCCATGACCACCATCAGTATACGAACGTCCGCTACCCGTTCCCGGTGGATCCGCCGTATGTGCCGTATGAGAACCCGTGCGGTGCGTACGTGAGAACGTTCGAGTGGAAAAAACAGGAGGAAGCACCGAGGGCATTCCTGAATTTTGAGGGCGTGGATTCCTGTTTCTACGTGTGGATGAACGGCAGCTTCGTCGGCTACAGCCAGGTGTCTCATTCTACGAGTGAATTTGATGTAACAGACTTCTTAAAAGATGGCACCAACACCATCGCCGTACTGGTGCTGAAATGGTGCGATGGAAGCTATCTCGAGGATCAGGACAAATTTCGCATGAGCGGCATTTTCCGCGATGTCTATCTGCTTGCAAGACCAGAAAAAGGCATCCGCGATTACTTTGTAAAGGCAGCGCCGGATGCATCGTACCAGAATGGAGAAGTTTCGATTGCGATTACCTGGAATGACGGGGAACCGCAGGAAGGAACGGCAAAGCTGTTTGATGCAGAAAATCATCTTGTGGCAGAGGCAGCGTTTGACGGCGATACGGTTCAGATGCATGTAAAAGATGCACATCTGTGGAATGCCGAGGAGCCGTATCTGTATACGCTGGTGCTGGAGACGGCGGGTGAGGTGATCAATGATCATGTCGGCATCCGTGAGATCCACGCGAAGGACGGTGTGCTGTACCTGAACGGCGTGAAGATCAAATTCCACGGAACAAACCGCCACGACAGCGATCCGGTGACGGGATTTGCAATCAGCCTTGCACAGATCAAAAAAGATCTGAAGGTAATGAAAGAGCACAACATCAATGCGATCCGGACCAGCCATTACCCGAATGCGCCGTACTGTTATCAGCTTTATGACCGTCTCGGTTTTTATGTCATCGATGAGGCGGACAATGAGAGTCACGGCACAGAGGAAATTTATGCGAATTACACGAGCTGGGAAGAGTATGCGAAGAACTGGAATAAACTAATTGCGAACAATCCGGTATTTACCGAGGCAACCGTAGACCGCACACAGCGTTGCGTAGAGCGCGATAAAAACCGCCCGAGCGTTGTCATCTGGTCGATGGGAAATGAGTGCGCATACGGCTGTACCTTCGAGGCGGCCTTAAAGTGGACGAAGGAATTTGATCCGACGCGTCTGACGCACTATGAGTCGGCACGGTATGTGGATGATCCGAAGAAATACGATTACAGCAACCTCGACCTCTACAGCCGCATGTATCCATCACTCGAGGAGATCAAAAAAGAGCTGGTGGAGTACGGGGATAAGCCGTATATCATGTGCGAATACTGCCATGCGATGGGCAACGGCCCGGGAGATCTTGAAGATTACTTTGAACTGATCCACAGCGAGGAGAAGATGTGCGGCGGCTTTATCTGGGAGTGGTGCGACCACGCGATTGATATGGGAAAAACGATCGAGGGAAAGAAGATGTACGCGTACGGCGGCGACCACAACGAGTATCCGCACGACGGCAACTTCTGCATGGACGGACTTGTTTATCCGGACCGCACACCGCATACGGGTCTGATGGAATTTAAAAACGTGTATCGTCCGGTGCGCGTGACGGGATATGATGCCGAAAAGGGTACACTGACCATCAAAAACTATATGAATTTTGTGAATCTGAAAGATTACGCTGTGCTCGGCTATGAAGTGCTTGTGGACGGTGAAGTGACGGAGAGCGGCAAGATTACAGATGAAGCACTGCTGGAGCTTGCGGCAGGCTGTGAGAAGACGATTCCGCTTGCCATTTCCGTGTCGGAGCAGGGAAAATGTGCGCTGAAGGTTACCTGGTATCAGAAACAGGCCACTGAGGTGCTGCCGGAGCAGTTCGAACTGGGATTTGAAGAAGTTCCGGTGAAAACGAAAGATAATCAGAACCAGAAGGCAAAAGAGATGATGAAGCGCCCGGATGGAACGGCTTCGTTTGGATGGAAAGAGGACGATCATTATCTGACGGTATCGACGGAACAGTTCAGCTATACCTATAATAAGTTCACCGGCCTGTTCGAGGAAATGTGCTATGCCAACCAGAATCTGCTCGACCGCCCGATGGAGCTGAACATCTGGCGTGCGCCGACAGACAATGACCGCAATATCAAGAATACCTGGATGCGTGCTCAGTATGACCGCACCGTGACGCGGGCGTATGAGACAACGGCAAAAGAAGAAAACGGCTGCGTGGAGATCGAGACAAGCTATTCGATTTCGTCGCCGGCTCTGCAGCGGATCCTTGCAGGTGTGATCAAATGGACAATTTATAGCGACGGAACGACCGATGTCCATGTAGAAGCAAAGAAAGACCCGGTATTCTCGGTTCTGCCGCGTTTTGGCCTGCGCCTGTTCCTGCCGAAATCGTTTGCAAAACTGACCTACTGCGGTCTCGGTCCGGTGGAGAGCTACGTGGATAAGCACCAGGCAAGCTATCACGGCGTTTTCCACAGCACACCGGCAGAACAGCAGGAGGATTACATCCGCCCGCAGGAGAACGGCAGCCACTATGACTGTGATTACGCAAGCCTTGCTAATGACCGCGTGGTGCTGACGGCAGTGGGAGAGAAAACGTTCTCCTTCCAGGCATCCGTTTATACGCAGGAGGAGCTGACGGAAAAAGCGCATAACTATGAGCTTAAGCCGTGCGGAAGCACTGTTTTCTGCATTGACTACCGCCAGGCGGGAATCGGATCGGCAAGCTGCGGACCGATGCTGCTGGAGAAGTATCAGTTGAAAGAAAACGAAATAAAATTCGCCGTACGGCTGAAACCGGAACTGCTGTAAGACGATTGCAGAAAAAAAAGCTGCTTCATCTTCCGAAAAGGGGGAGTGAAGCAGCGTTTTTTGTATGGGGGATAGGAAAAAGTCTGAATAAACCTATTGATACGGTATGAATATGGGTATATAATGGATGAAATTACAATTCAGATTCACAGATTCTGGAAAATCAGGGAAGAAAAAGGAGAAAACAGATCATGAGTGAAATTACAAGAGACGAGGCGTTTGCCTTATTAAAAAAATACAACAAAGATCCCTTCCATATTCAGCATGCGCTTACCGTAGAGGCTGTGATGAAATGGTATGCGAGAGAACTCGGCTATGGAGCAGAAGAGGGGCACTGGGGAATTGTCGGCCTGCTGCATGATATTGATTTTGAACTGTATCCGGCCGAGCACTGTCTGAAAGCGCCGGAACTTCTGCGGGAAGGCGGCGTATCGGAGGATATCATTCATGGTGTTGTATCACACGGATACGGCATTACCATCGAGTGCGGCGTGACGCTGGATGTGGAGCCGGTTCACGAGATGGAAAAGGTGCTGTTTGCCGCAGATGAGCTGACAGGCCTGATCTGGGCGGCTGCGCTGATGCGGCCTTCGAAGAGTACAAAAGATATGGAACTGAAATCCCTGAAGAAAAAATATAAGAGCAAAGGCTTTGCGGCTGGATGTTCGCGGGAAGTCATTGAGCGGGGCGCCGAGCAGCTTGACTGGCCGCTGGAAAAACTGCTGACTATGACAATGCAGGCCATGGCTGACAGCGAGGATGAGATCAACCGGGAAGTAGAAGCGGAGCAGAACGCATAAAAAACTGCCCGAATTTCAGCAGAAAAACTGGAATTTGGGCAGTTTTTTTATGCATGGCGCATCTTTTTCCCAGGTATTACCATTTCTTTTTTCGTCAGACGGTAAAATTCTACATGATTTCCAATGAATTTTTGAACCAGAGATACGGTTCGTCCCGTCATAAAAGCACAGAAGAAAGTTCCGATGCCGATTCCGTAAAGATGGTGAAGGATTACAAGGGACAGGATTACGGTCGTTGTCAGACAGGTGAGATCAAAGGTTGTCTTGATCTGGTTATACTTTTTATGCAGAAGTTCCGACAGATCCCGCGGAAAAATATCGGTCGGGACAATCGGCAGCAGGCAGTTGTTGGCGAGGCAGATGCCGAAGCACATCAGAAGAAATCCGGTGAAAAAGCAGACCACATTCAGCGACAGAACATTTGGCAGCAGGGTAACCCAGGTATTGTGTACATCGATCATTTTTCCGAATCCGATGCCGACAACAAAAGAAAACAGATAGCCGGGACAGAACGAACGCTTCAGGACCATCAGGGTGATGACAAGCAGCGTTTGAAAGATATAGTTCCACGTTCCGAAACTGAAAACTGGAAACGCTGTGCTGAGGATGAGCGGCACGGAGGAAATTGTTGAAATTCCAAATACGCTTTTTGACATCAGATCAATGGCAAGAGGGTTGATCAGAAGCACGATCAGAAGCGCCGCTTCGCCTGGAAGATGAAATTTTCTGGTATTCATGAGTAAAAATCCTTCTTTCCTGAGAATGAAATTACGTTAAGGTCTTGAAACTATGCTTATTATAGACACAGAAACCGATAAAAACAAATGATTATTTTGAATGAATTGATTCTAAAATTAAATGAAAAGTGGTATGATAGATGCAGAACAGGAAAAGAGGCTATCTATGAATATCGAGTATTTAAAATATTTTGCAGAGCTGGCAAAACTGCAGCACTATGGAAAAGCGGCAAAAGCGCTGAATATTTCCCAGCCGGGGCTCAGCCATGCGATCAAGACACTGGAGGACGAGTACGGTGTTCCGCTCTTCCAGAAAGAAGGACGAAACGTGAGCCTGAGCCGCTACGGAAAAGAATTGATGCAGGATGTCGAGGAGATTCTGGACGCATATCTTCGAATGGAGGAGCGGGCGGCAGGCCTTCGGACGGAAGAAAAGACAGTGCGGATCGGAACCGTATATCCGCTCGCGGCAGGAACAATACCACATATGCTGCGGGAATTCGGCGCGACCTTCCCGTTTATCATCTACAACCGCCTGACCCCAGAGATCGAGGAGGGTCTGCTGGATGGAAAATACGATATCGGCTTCTGTTCAGAACTGCTGAAATCCGAAGAACTCGAATATTATCCCCTCCGGGAATCTTACATCGCGGCCGCCGTCCCGGAAGGTCATCCGCTGGAGGGGAAAGAGAACATCACACTAAAAGAAGCAGCCAAGTATCCGCAGGTCATGTTTTCAAGGACGAGCGGCTTCCGCAGCCTCCAAGAGCAGATCTTCGCCGAACAGGGCATCCAGGTAAAATCCGTGTGTGAGGCCGAAGAAATCGAAGTCATCACCGGCCTTGTGGAAAATGGTTTTGGAATATCTATCCTCCCCTACATGGACATCGTCCGCCTCCATCACATCACCGCAATCCCGGTGCAGACCTCAAGCTGGAAATCAAAATTCTACATCGCCAGAAGAAAATACGGAATCCGCACAGCGCAGGAAGAGGCGTTTTTTCAGCATTGGAGGAAATGACGGGCAGGAAATTTTATGGTATAGTAAAACAAAATCTAAGTGAAAAAGGTGAGATACAAAATGATCAGTGAAAAAATTTTTGAGCTAATTCTTCGAAACGGCATGACCCAGAAAGAATTCTCCGAAGAAACCGGAATTTCCCAGAGCACCATCAGCGACTGGAAAAGAAAGGGCACGAATCCGTCGGCGGATAAAATACTGAAAATCTGCGAAGTGCTGAAGGTTACGCCTTATGAACTTCTGGGGGAGAATGAGACAGAGCGAAATGCGGGAAATCCGGAAATGAGCGCAGGAAATGAAACAGAAAAAATCATTCTGGAAGGCTTTCGGAATCTGTCAGACAGAAAAAAAGAACGAATCCTGGGATATCTGGCAGCATTGCAGGAGGATTAAGATGAAACAGAAACCATCCTATCTGCCAAAGAAATATAAGTATTCTGCCCGTTCCGGCAATCTGAAAGCGGAGGCAGTGGGGGTTGTGAAAGGGGAGAAGCATTTTCCGGTTTTTGAAGGAGATGTTGTTTTTAAACCGCTTACAAAATCTAAACCGCTGTCTACGCCGCTGTTCGCCTATGCTGAGGTTTTCTGGTCATGGGTGATTGATGCGTATTTTATGCCGGCGCCGCAGTATCAGCTTGCGTTTTGCGAAGGGTATGAGGCGGAGGTGGAGAAATATTACGATTATGGAACAGTTTCACCGATGATTTACGGGGAAGGAGAACATCTGCTGAATCTGCTGGAGTTCTTTCGAAAATATCCTGACGACAAAGTCCATATTGATGACTACGTCAATTACTGCCAGATGTTCTACGACTACACCGAAATCCTCGAATCCGACTATTTCCAGACCCACCCGGCGATGGCGGAGGAGCTGGTACTGCAGATTCTCGTTTCGATTTTGAAAGGCGATCAGAACTACCATTACGAAAACATCGCATTTGTCTGCCGTGAAGACGATAAGATTCTGCGTCTGGCGCCGATGATTGATCATGAGTTTTCAACATATTTCATGTTCCCGGACAGTATGCCGCGGCAGATGTACTGGTTTGAACAGCTTGCGCGGTCCATTCAGGGGGATGAAGTACAGCTGGGAGAGTTTGATTATCTGACGAACGAAACAGAACGTCATCTGATGGAAAAAAGCGCAACATGTCTGCACAAAAATCTGATATACATCAGAGAACATTATCCTGAAGTCTGTCAGGTGTTTCTGGAAAAATTGAGCAGACTGGAAAAGGATCTAAAAGAAAAGAAAGAGCTGTTTGAACTGGAAAAAGGCCCGGGCTACCCCGAGACGGCCAATTCAGATGCTTATCTGATCGGCAAAGCACGGTACAAAGACCATGACGAAAAAAAAGCCAGAGAGTATGAAGTGAAATACAGCGGAAAAGAAAAGCAGATCAATTTTGAAGTCGTAAACAGCGTATCGGTTTATGAAATCAAAAAAATTATACAGCAGATGCGGGAAATCCTCGAAAAATAAGCATCCGCAACCGCCCGCGCCGCCGAGATGGCAGGAATCGGAGCCGAAACCGGAACGATCGAGCCGGGAAAATGTGCAGACTTCATCGTCACCGCAAAGAATCCGCTCGAAGATCTCCGTGCTCTGCGCCAGATCGAAATGGTTGTCGCGAAGGGAAGAAAAATCGACCATCCGCAGGTAAAACGTAATCCGGTCGTGACGGCGGAGCTGGATAAATTTCTGGTGGATTAAAAACAGGATGGAGAAGACAAACAAGATGGAAGAAACGAAAGAAACACAGGAAAGCTTACAGCGAAAAAGAGAACAGGCCCTGCAGCGGCTCCGCAAGGAGCGGACAGAAGAAGCCCTATGGGACTGTGTTACTGCGTATCAGGATTTTGAGTTCCATACGTATTCCGGTCTGCCGTATTCCTACCATATGAAATACGGCAGAAGCGGCACCTATACAAAAGAGCTCTGGATCAACCGCAGAGAAAAAAGCAAAAGTCTTGTCTGGAGCTCCGTCCGGAGTGCATATCAGAAAGTGCTGGAATTACAGCAGGAGAGCGAAAGACCGGTTGTCGAGCGCCCGAAAGCGCTGGGCGATATCCGTGGAATCACGTATATTTACGGCATCTTTTACGAGTTTGCCCTGCTGGAAATGCCGGAAAAAGCAAAAGAAAAAATTGCTCTGCAGACAGCAGGACAAAAATTGCCGGAAAAATAAATTTTCCGCCCATGCAGGTCTTGACAACCACGCATTGGGTGATATAATCTAAAACTATCGGGAGCCAAAAAGCACCGAACACAAAAAACAAAGCGTAGAAGAGACGAGTAAATCACAGCGAATGTGACAGAGAGAAACCCCGTTTTGTGGTGCAAGGGTTTTAACAGGAACGTGATCGAAGACCAGCTCTGAGCGGCCCCAATCCGGCCCGGTGATTCCGTTATCGTCAAATGAAGTGGTTTGAAAAAACAAAATGGGTGGAACCGCGGTGAATGAAAATACATCGTCCCTTTTGACAGCATAAGCGTGTCAGAAGGGACTTTTTTGTTGCTGTAAAAAGTATAAAAATTCTGAAACACGCTTGCGAAAAATATACAAAGAAAGAGGTAAAGCAAATGATCATCACACTGAAAGATGGAAGTACCAAAGAGTACTCCGAACCGAAATCCATCATTGAGATCGCAGCAGACATCAGCGAAGGCCTTGCAAGAATGGCCTGTGCAGGTGAAGTAAACGGTGAAGTAGAAGATCTTCGTACCGTCATCGACAAGGACTGCAATCTTTCCATTCTGACCTTCAACGATGAAGGCGGAAAAGCAGCATTCCGTCACACCACATCCCATATCATGGCACAGGCAATCAAGAGACTGTACCCGGATACCAAGCTTGCAATCGGACCGTCCATCGCAGACGGATTCTACTACGATGTAGACAGAGATACTCCACTCACCAGCGAAGACCTTGAAAAAATCGAAGCAGAAATGAAGAAAATTGTAAAAGAGGATCTGAAACTGGAGCGTTTTGAGCTGCCGAGAGCAGAAGCCATCGCTTTCATGAAAGAAAAAGAAGAGCCATATAAAGTAGAACTGATCGAAGATCTGCCGGAAGACGCAGTCATCAGCTTCTATCGCCAGGGTGAATTCACGGACCTGTGCGCAGGCCCTCATCTGATGAGCACAAAGCCGGTCAAAGCCTTCAAACTGACCAGCCTTGCAGGCGCATACTGGAGAGGCAGCGAGAAAAACAAGATGCTGCAGAGAATCTACGGAACTGCATTCACAAAGAAAGCAGAGCTTGAAGAGTACCTCCACATGATCGAGGAAGCAAAGAAGCGTGACCACAGAAAACTCGGAAAAGAGCTCGGCCTGTTTATGATGAGTGAGGACGGCCCGGGATTCCCGTTCTTCCTTCCAAAAGGAATGGATCTGAAAAATGCACTGATGGATTACTGGCGTGAAATCCACAGAAAAGCAGGATACGTAGAAATCTCCACACCGATCATCCTGAACCGTCGCCTGTGGGAGACCTCCGGTCATTGGGATCACTACAAAGAAAACATGTATACCACCGTCATCGACGATGAAGATTATGCAATCAAACCGATGAACTGCCCGGGCGGCGTTCTCGTTTACAAATCCGAGCCTCGTTCCTACCGTGATCTGCCGCTGCGTCTGGCAGAGGTTGGTCTGGTACATCGTCATGAGAAATCCGGCCAGCTGCACGGCCTGATGCGTGTACGCTGCTTCAACCAGGACGATGCCCATATCTTCATGACACCGGAGCAGATCAAAGACGAAATCAAAGGCGTTGCAAACCTGATTGACCAGGTTTACAAACTGTTCGGATTCAAATATCACGTAGAGCTGTCCACCCGTCCGGAAGACAGCATGGGAAGCGATGAGGACTGGGAGGTAGCAACCGAAGGTCTCCGCGGCGCACTCGATGATCTTGGCCTTGACTATGTAGTCAACGAAGGCGACGGCGCATTCTATGGCCCGAAGATCGACTTCCATCTGGAAGACTCCATCGGAAGAACGTGGCAGTGCGGTACCATCCAGCTTGACTTCCAGCTGCCGCAGAGATTCGAGCTGGAATACACAGGAGCAGACGGCGAGAAGCATCGTCCGATTATGATCCACCGTGTTGTTTACGGTTCTGTTGAGCGTTTCATCGGTATCCTGATCGAGCATTTTGCAGGTGCATTCCCAACCTGGCTTGCACCGGTACAGGTAAAGGTTCTGCCAATCTCCGACAAATACGCAGATTACGGTAAGAAGGTTCTGGACGCCCTTCACGAGGCAGGCATCCGCGCAGAGATGGATACCCGTTCCGAGAAGATTGGATATAAGATCCGTGAGGCACAGGGACAGAAGATTCCATACATGCTGATCGCCGGAGCAAAAGAGGAAGAGGCAGGTCTTGTATCTGTCAGAAGCCGTTTTGCAGGTGATGAAGGCCAGAGAAGCCTGGAGCAGTTTATCGCAGATATCAAAGAAGAAATCGCAGGCCGCGTTAACCGCCCGGTTACTGTTGAAACAAAAGAAAATAAATAATAAAGCATAAAAAATTACCTCTTGGAAATAATGGTTTCTATGCGGGCGAAACCGCAGAAAACTAAATTTCAGGAGGTAATTTATTATGCCAGCATTAAGTTGTTCCGCTATGACCTGTGTTTACAACCAGAACGAGCTCTGTTCCAAAGGAGATATCCGCGTAGGCGGAAGCGAAGCCAAAAGCTCCATGGAAACGTGCTGCGAGAGCTTCAAGGAGCGCGGTGAGGGCACGATGTTCAACTCTACCGGCTGCGGCTGTACGAAAATCGGTGTCGACTGCAAGGCGCAGAACTGTACCTTTAACGACAACTGTAAATGCGAAGCCGGAGACATCCATATCGCCGGAGACAGCGCATGCAGCTGCCAGGAAACCGAGTGCAGCTCCTTCCGCTGTGGCTGCGGGAGATAAATACGAAAAAATGCGAAAATCAGTATTGACAACAGGATGGGAGAGTGCTATACTGCAATAGTCTGAGAAAAAGAAAGTAGAGTATCCACTCTCACCCTAGCGCAAACACGCGACTACGGTCCAATATTGATCTTAAGTTCTCTTTGTGTAGAGATTTATGTACAATGTTAAGTGGATAGTCTGTCTATCCACTTTTCTTGCGTTATCAGTCAAATCCGGTCCGGTGAGCCGAGTTTGATTTCGTTACACCGCAAAAGCGGGAACACAGTCTTTTATAATGATGGAGGTGCACTACAATTAGCGAATTAATGATTAATGAGCAGATCAGAGACAGAGAAATTCGTCTGATCGGTCAGAACGGAGAACAGCTTGGAATTATGTCTGCCAGAGATGCGTACCTGAAAGCACAGGAAGCAGGTCTGGATCTTGTGAAAATTGCTCCGACAGCGAAACCGCCGGTTTGCAAAATTATCGACTACGGAAAGTACAGATATGAACTGGCCCGCAAGGAAAAAGAAGCAAAGAAAAAACAGAAAACAATTGAAATCAAGGAAGTTCGCCTTTCTCCAAACATTGACACCAATGATCTTAATACCAAAGTAGGTGCAGCCCGCAAGTTCATTACAAAGGGAGACAAAGTAAAAGTAACACTTCGTTTCCGCGGCCGTGAGATGGCACATATGAACAGCAGCAAATACATCCTCGATGAATTTGCAGAGAGTCTGTCCGATATTGCAACGGTTGACAAAGCGCCAAAGGTGGAAGGCAGAAGCATGACCATGTTTTTGACGGCTAAACGTTAAAATACATTTGAATCAATATCAAGGAGGAAATTAAAATGCCAAAGGTAAAAACAAGCAGAGCAGCTGCAAAGCGTTTTAAAACAACAGGAACAGGAAAATTAGTAAGAAATAAAGCTTACAAGAGCCATATCTTAACCAAGAAATCTCAGAAGAGAAAAAGAAACCTGAGAAAACAGACTACTGTTGATGCAACAAACGTAAAGAACATGAAGAAAATCTTACCTTACATGTAATTTTTGCAAGGTAGAGTTACGCCCAACAGATCAAGGAGGAAAATAAGAAATGGCAAGAATTAAAGGCGGCATGAACGCTAAGAAAAAACATAACAGAGTATTAAAACTGGCTAAAGGTTACAGAGGAGCCAGAAGCAAACAGTATAGAGTAGCAAAACAGTCCGTAATGCGTGCACTGACCAGCTCCTACGCAGGAAGAAAACAGAAAAAACGTCAGTTCCGTCAGCTGTGGATCGCTCGTATCAACGCAGCCGCAAGAATGAACGGTCTGTCCTACAGCAAATTTATGTATGGTCTGAAACTGGCAGGCGTTGAGCTGAACCGTAAAGTTCTGGCTGACATGGCAGTTAACGATGCAGAAGGATTTGCAACACTGGCTGAGCTTGCAAAAAGCAAAGTAGCATAAGTAAAAACATATTCTGTGTGAATATACGAAGAAGCTGTGAGAACCGGTAAGGGGATCGCAGCTTCTTTTGAAATATAGAAAAACATGAGGTGAATATGGAAAAAAGCAAAGTGGCAGTGGTTGCCTGTCCCGACTATGAGCCGGCGCGCGTAAAGGAAAGCCTGCAAAAGGGATTGGAAGCAATTGGCGGCCTGGAATCGCTGATCGGAAAAGAAGAGAATATCTTATTAAAACCAAACCTCGTCCGCTCCGCAAAACGCGAACGCGCCGTCGTGACCGACCCGGAAGTCATGGATGCCCTGATCACGATTTTGCAGGAAAATGGCTATGAGAATATTTCCTGCGGCGATTCCTGCGGCCTTGGCACCCCGGAGGGCATTGCAAAGGAAGCCGGGCTGAAAGAGGTGCTGGAAAAACACAACGTTCCGCTGAAGGATTTCCTTACGAGCGAGCGCGTAGAAACCGCCGATGGTAAATTTCTGATGATTGCGAAAGATGCACTCGACTGCGACGCCCTCATCAGTGTCAGCAAAATGAAAACCCACGCGCTGGAACGCATCACCGGAGCTGTCAAGAACCAGTACGGCTGCATCAGCGGCGTCTACAAAAAACTCGGCCACACGCAGTATCCGAACGCTGAGAGCTTCGCGCACATGCTGATCGAGCTGAACCAGAAAGTCGCCCCGCGCCTCTATATCTGCGACGGCATCGTAGCAATGGAAGGCAATGGTCCGACTTCCGGCGACCCGGTTTCGATGGGAGTTCTTCTTATGTCCACCGATCCGATCGCACTGGATACCGTGTTCTGCCATCTGGTGAACCTCGATCCGTCGTATGTGCCGACAAATCTCTACGGGGAAACGCTCGGCCTTGGAACGTGGCACGACGACCGCATCGAAATCGTGACAGCGGATGGCACCATATCCGAGGAAGAACTGAAAAGAAAGTACGGAAATCCAAACTTCAACGTCGACCGCCGCAAAGCCCGCAAAAAAGGAGCCCTCGACCTGCTCGAGATCCTCGGGGTCTTCCAGAGCCGCCCCTATATCATAGAAGAAAAATGTAAAAAATGCGGCGTCTGCGTCGAGAGCTGCCCGGTGGAAGGGAAAGCCGTCCGCTTTGATAACGGCCGCAGAAATCCGCCGGTCTACGATTATAAAAAGTGCATCCGCTGTTTCTGCTGTCAGGAAATGTGCCCGCATCAGGCAATCCAGGTAAAGAAACACCGTCTGCCGTGGGGAAAATAAGGGAGCTATCCTACAAAGTGACTGGAAAAGCAAAAAGAGAAGTGTTATACTTGAAACCGGACAAAATTTAGTACAGGAGGAACAACACCATGGAATTAGAAACTTTAAGAAGTGATATGATAGCAGCAATGAAAGCCAAAGACAAAGCGAGAAAAGAGGCCATCTCTTCCCTGATCTCTGCAGCAAAGAAAGTAGCCATCGACGAGGGCTGCCGCGATGACATCAAACCGGAGCTGGTAGACCGCGTCATCTTAAAAGAGCTGAAGACCGTAAAAGAGCAGATCGATACCTGCCCGGCATCCCGTGAGGACTTAAAAGCAGAGTATCAGTTCCGCTATGACGTCATCAGCGAGTATGCACCGAAACAGATGAGTGCAGACGAAGTCAAAGCCTACATCCAGGAGAAATTCGCAGACGTTCTGGCAACCAGGAACAAAGGTGCCATCATGAAGGCCGTTATGGCAGATATGAAAGGTAAAGCAGACGGAAAAGTCATCAACCAGACCGTTGCAGAACTGTGCAAATGAATATCATCAACATCGAACACATCAGCAAACTGTTCGGCGATAAACTGATTTTTGACGATGCTTCCTTCGGCCTGCAGGAGGGCGACAAGGTCGGCATCGTCGGAATCAACGGAACCGGAAAATCCACGCTGCTGCGCATAGTAGCAGGAGATGAGACCCCGGATTCCGGCCAGATTATCCGCCAGAACAACCTCAAAATGGCCTATCTTCCGCAGACACCGGAATTTCCAAAGGATGCCACCGTGCTGTCCTACGCCCTTTCCGGTGATGAGGAGGAATGGCAGGTGCAGAGCAACCTTGTACAGCTCGGTATCACCGAATACGACGCAAAACTCGACACCCTCTCGGGCGGCCAGCGCCGCAAGGTTGCCCTGGCAAAAGTGCTTGCGTCCGATTTTGACGTCCTGATCCTCGACGAGCCGACAAACCATCTCGACAATGCGATGCTCTCCTGGCTCGAGAATTACCTGAAAAATTACCGCGGAACCGTCTTTATGGTCACCCATGACCGTTATTTCCTGGATAAAGTGTCGAACCGCATCCTCGAAATCAGCCACGGAAAAATGTACAGCTACGATTCCAACTATTCCCGTTTTCTGGAACTGAAAGCTGAGCGCGAGGAGATGGAGCTCGCCTCTGAACGGAAACGCCAGAGCATCCTGCGCATGGAACTCGAATGGGCGAAACGCGGCTGCCGCGCAAGAAGCACAAAACAGCGCGCCAGACTCGAACGTCTCGAAGTACTCAAAAATGGCACGGCACCGACCGCAGACGCTGTCGTGGAGATGGATGCTGTCGAGACCCGCATGGGAAAGAAAACGATTGAATTCCATAACGTCAGCAAAGCCTTCGGCGATAAAACGCTGATGAAAGATTTCGAATACATCTTCCTGCGGAACCAGAGTGTCGGCATCATTGGCCCGAACGGCTGCGGAAAATCCACAATGCTGCGGATGATCACCGGAGAAGTCCTGCCGGATGCGGGAACCATCGAAATCGGCGACACGATCCGCATCGGCTATCTGGCACAGGAAGAGCCGGACATGGATACGAATCAGCGCGTGATCGACTACGTGAAAGATATCGCTGAGTATGTCCAGACCCGTGACGGCCGCATCAGCGCATCGCAGATGCTCGAACGCTTCCTGTTCACACCGGATATGCAGTACACCCCGATTTCCAAACTCTCCGGAGGCGAAAAACGGAGACTGTATCTCTTATCCGTCCTGGTGAGCGGCGCCAATGTTCTGATCCTCGACGAGCCGTCCAACAACGTTGATATCCCGACCCTGACCGTGCTTGAGGATTTCCTGAACACGTTCGTCGGCATCGTCATCACCGTTTCCCACGACCGCTATTTCCTGGATAACGTCGTGGACCGCATCTTCGAATTCGACGGAAACGGAAATCTTCTGCAGTACGAGGGCGGCTACACCGATTACCTCGAAGCAAAAGAACGCCGTTTCGGCGGAAGTGCGGAAGAAACGGCAAAAGCAGCGCCGTCCAAAACGTCCGCGGACGAACCTGCAAAGTCAAAGAACAATGACTGGAAGCAGAACCGTCCGACCCGCCTGAAATTTACGTTCAAAGAACAGCGCGAGTACGAGACCATCGATGACGATATCGCCGCACTCGAGGAAAAGATTGCATCGCTTGACGATCAGATGCTCAAAAACGCCACCAACTCTGCAAAGCTCGCCGAACTGATGGAGGAAAAAGAGAGGACCGAAGCTGCTCTGGAAGAAAAAACCGAGAGATGGGTTTATCTCACCGACCTCGCAGAACAGATTGAGGCGCAGAATCAGAAATAAAAGAAGCAAAGGAACTGTCCGCAGAAGAGAAAAAATATGCGGGCCGTTCCTTCTTTTTTTATCGAGAAATTCGACGCGGAATTACCAGAAGTTGTAAAAAACTTGTATTTTTCCCTGAACACCCACAGAAAATCTGGACAGAATGCCCAATCGGTGTTATAATTCAAATACTGGACATAGTGGCATTGCCATGCCCTTATCCGGGTTTTTCGAAGCGCGGAGGCAACCGAAACCCGGCAGAACACCAACCTGAGAAAAGCCAAAGTAATTTTTGGTCATCATTTTTTAAGGAGGATAAAATCAAATGGCTAGAAAGATGAAAACCATGGATGGTAACCAGGCTGCAGCACATGCGTCTTATGCGTATACCGACGTAGCAGCTATTTACCCAATTACCCCTTCATCCGTTATGGCGGAGCATACCGATGAGTGGGCAACCCAGGGAAGAAAGAACATTTTCGGACAGGAAGTTCAGGTAACTGAGATGCAGTCTGAGGCAGGAGCAGCAGGTGCAGTACACGGATCACTGGCAGCCGGAGCTCTTACCACAACCTACACCGCATCCCAGGGACTTCTTCTGATGATCCCGAACCTTTATAAAATTGCCGGCGAGCAGCTCCCGGGCGTATTCAACGTATCCGCTCGTGCCCTTGCAAGCCACGCACTTTCCATCTTCGGAGATCATTCAGACGTTTACGCCTGTCGTCAGACCGGAGTCGCAATGCTCTGCGAATCCAGCGTACAGGAGGTTATGGACCTGACACCGGTTGCACACTGTGCAGCACTGAAAGGCAAAGTTCCATTTATCAACTTCTTCGACGGATTCCGTACCTCCCACGAGATTCAGAAAATCGAGACATGGGATTACGAAGATCTGAAAGACATGGTAGATATGGATGCAGTAGATGCATTCCGTAAACATGCCCTGAACCCGAACCATCCGTGCCAGAGAGGATCCGCACAGAACCCGGATATCTTCTTCCAGGCAAGAGAAGCATGTAACCCGTACTACGATGCTCTTCCGGCAATCGTACAGGAGTACATGGACAAAGTAAACGAGAAAATCGGAACCGATTACAAACTGTTCAACTATTATGGAGCAGCAGACGCTGAGCACGTAATCATCGCTATGGGTTCTGTCTGCGATACCATCGAGGAGACCATCGATTACCTCGTAGCAGCAGGCAAGAAAGTCGGCGTTGTAAAGGTACGTCTGTACCGTCCGTTCTCCGCAGAAGCACTCATCAATGCGATTCCGGAGACTGTAAAACAGATTTCCGTTCTGGACAGAACAAAAGAGCCGGGATCTCTTGGCGAGCCTCTGTACCTGGACGTAGTAGCAGCATTAAAAGGCAGCAGATTCGAGAGCACACCGGTATTTACAGGCCGTTACGGACTTGGTTCCAAGGACACCACACCGGCTCAGATCGTTGCTGTATATGAAAATACAGAAAAACAGAGATTTACCATTGGTATCGTAGACGATGTTACCAATCTGTCTCTGCCGGTTGGCGCTCCTCTGGTAACAACTCCGGAAGGAACCATCAACTGCAAATTCTGGGGACTTGGCGCAGACGGTACCGTAGGTGCAAACAAGAACTCCATCAAGATCATCGGTGACAACACAGACATGTACGCACAGGCTTACTTCGACTATGACTCCAAAAAGTCCGGCGGTGTAACCATGTCTCACCTGCGTTTCGGAAAGAAACCGATCAAATCTACATACCTGATCCACAAAGCAAACTTTGTTGCATGTCATAATCCTTCCTATGTGAACAAATATCACATGGTAGAGGAGCTGGTAGACGGAGGAACCTTCCTTCTGAACTGTCCATGGGATGAAGCAGGCCTGGAAGAGCATCTGCCGGGACAGGTAAAAGCATTCATTGCAAACCATAACATCAAATTCTATGTGATCGACGGTGTTAAGATCGGTATCGAGACCGGCATGGGACCGACCCGTATCAACACCATTCTTCAGTCTGCATTCTTCAAGCTTGCGAAGATCATTCCGGAAGAAAAAGCCATCGAACTCATGAAAGCAGCAGCAAAAGCTACATACGGCCGTAAAGGTGACGATGTCGTGGCAAAGAACTGGGCAGCAATCGATGAGGGTGCAAAACAGATCAAAGAAGTTGCAGTTCCGGAAAGCTGGAAAAATGCAGCAGACGAAGGTCTGACCACAACTCATGCAGAGAGCGGCCGCGCTGACGCTGTTAAATTCGTAAATACCATCCAGGCAAAAGTAACTTCCCAGGAAGGAAACAACCTGCCTGTATCCGCATTTGCAGACTACGTAGACGGAACAACTCCGTCCGGCACATCCGCATACGAGAAACGTGGTATCGCCGTAAACGTACCGGTATGGAATCCGGAAAACTGTATCCAGTGTAACAGATGTTCCTTCGTCTGCCCGCACGCTGTTATCCGTCCGGTTGCCATGACCGCAGAAGAAGCAGCAGCAGCTCCGGAAGGCATCCAGACCATGCCGATGACCGGTATGCCGGACTACACCTTCACAATGGCTATTTCCCAGCTTGACTGTACCGGATGTGGTTCCTGTGCAAACGTATGCCCGGGCAAGAAGGGTGTGAAAGCGCTGGCTATGGAAAGCCTTGCAGCACACGAAGCAGAGCAGAAATACTTCGATTATGCAGCAGCTCTTCCGGAGAAGACTGATGTTGTAGCAAAATTCAAAGAGAATACCGTAAAGGGCAGCCAGTTCAAGAAACCGCTGCTTGAGTTTTCCGGCGCATGCGCAGGCTGCGGCGAGACTCCTTACGCAAAACTGATCACCCAGCTGTTTGGTGACAGAATGTACATCGCAAACGCAACAGGATGCTCCTCTATCTGGGGTAACTCCTCACCGTCCACTCCTTACACTGTAAACGAGAAAGGACAGGGCCCGGCATGGTCCAACTCCCTGTTCGAGGACAACGCAGAGTTCGGTTATGGTATGCTTCTCGCTCAGAAAGCAATCCGCGGCGGCCTGAAAGCCAAAGTTGAGGATGTTATGAACTCCGAGAAAGCTCCGGAAGAAGTAAAAGCAGCATGCAAAGAGTATCTGGATACCTTTGACTGCGGCGCTACCAACGGAACTGCAACCGAGAAACTTGTAGAAGCAATCAAAGACGCTGACTGCGACGTTTGCAGAGACATCGTTAAGAACAAAGACTTCCTCGCTAAGAAATCCCAGTGGATCTTCGGTGGTGACGGATGGGCTTACGATATCGGATTCGGCGGCGTAGACCACGTACTTGCCAGCGGAAAAGATATCAACGTAATGGTATTCGATACCGAGGTTTACTCCAACACAGGCGGACAGTCCTCCAAAGCTACTCCGACCGGTGCAGTTGCACAGTTCGCAGCAGGCGGTAAAGAAACCAAGAAGAAAGATATGGCAAGCATCGCAATGAGCTATGGCTATGTATACGTAGCACAGATCGCTATGGGCGCTGATTACAATCAGGCAGTCAAAGCAATCGCAGAGGCAGAGGCATATCCGGGACCGTCCCTCATTATCGCTTACGCTCCATGTATCAACCATGGTATCAAGAAAGGTATGAGCAAAGCACAGACCGAGGAGCAGCTCGCTGTTCAGACCGGATACTGGCATTGCTTCCGCTTCAACCCGGCACTCGCTGCAGAAGGCAAGAGCGCATTCACACTGGATTCCAAGGCTCCGTCAGGAGATTATCAGGAATTCCTGAACGGCGAGGTACGTTACAACTCTCTGAAACGTGCAAACCCGGCGAAAGCAGAAAGACTGTTCGGCAAGAACGAGCAGGAAGCAAAAGACCGTTACACTTACCTGAACAAACTCGTAAAACTGTACGGCTCAGAAGAGTAATTCTTTCGTTCAAATTACTCCGAACCTGTAACATAAACGCTCAGGCGGTACGTATTGCCGCCGCCTGAGAAAAGAAAGAGGCCATGCCCCAAAAGGGTGTGGCTTTCTTTTTGTGAACTTTTCCTTTTTCCATTGAAAAGGTTCTGCTTTTGCATGTTCTATGCTATAATGTCATAAAAACGGGGTTACAAGCCCGATATAAACAAAGAAAAGGAGATTTTGATGAACTACACAATCTACGACTACCTCGGGCTGTTCTTCCTTTATGCCTTTCTTGGATGGCTTCTGGAAACGACAGTGGCGGCTGTTCGGAAAAAACACATGGTAAACAGAGGCTTTCTGAATGGCCCGCTGTGTGCCATCTACGGAATCACGGCTGTTTTCATGACCCGCTACCTGTACGAACTGCAGTCCAGCCCGGTCTTTCTGTTTCTCGGCTGTATGATCATCGCCACCGCCGCCGAATGGATCGCAGGCCACGTCCTGGAACGGATCGGCCACGGCAAATGGTGGGATTATTCCAACAAAAAATGGAACATGGACGGCTACATCTGCCTCCAGTATTCCGTTCTCTGGGGAATCCTTGGTGTCCTTGCCCTGAAATTCGGCAACATCCTTGGCCTTACCCTCCTCCATCTTGCCCCAAACGGCGTAATGCACATCACCCTGTGGATCCTGTTCGGAGTCCTCGTCGTCGATGCCATCGGTTCTTACGCCGTCCTGCGCCACATCACCAAAAAGATGCCGCGCATCGCCGCCATGAACGACCAGATCGACGCCTTCACCAAACGGCTTTCTGTCCGCCTGTACCGCTACCTGGAAGCACGTGTCGAGCGCGCCTACCCGTCGGTACAGCCTATACCGAAACAGAAAGAAAAATCCGAAGTCTTCGCCGAGGGCTGCAGTTTCTACAAAATCATCCTGCTGTTCATCATCGGCGCCTTCTTAGGTGATATCGTAGAAACCATCTTCTGCCGCATCACCGCCGGTGTCTGGATGAGCCGCAGCAGCCTTGTCTGGGGCCCGTTCAGCATCGTCTGGGGCCTTGCCATCGCCCTCGCCACCTGGTTCCTCTATAATTACAGAAACCGCTCCGATGGCTTTTTATTCGCCTTCGGAACCTTTCTCGGCGGCGCCTACGAATACCTCTGCAGCGTTTTCACCGAAATCGTCTTCGGAAAAGTTTTCTGGGACTACAGCGACATTCCCTTCAACCTCGGCGGCCGCATCAACCTCCTGTACTGCTTCTTCTGGGGAATCGCCGCCGTCGTATGGCTGAAAAAACTCTACCCCCTGTTCTCCAAATGGATCGAAAAAATCCCCCTGAAACAGGGTCCCATCATCACCTGGATACTGATCATCTTCATGCTCGCCAACATCCTCGTCTCCACCCTGGCCCTCACCCGCTACGACCAGCGTGCCCACAACGAGTCAGCAGCAAACGCCATAGAGCAGCTCATTGATGAACGTTTTCCGGACAGCCGGATGGAAAAAATCTATCCGAACGCAAAAATGGCGAGCTGAAGCAATAAACCTTTGGCAACCCATCAAAAGTATGATATAATGTCACATAGATATTTTGAGGATAAACCGTCCTCTAAGAGCGAAGAAAGGACCCAACCACAAATGACAGTAGACAACAGCTTCACCATGAAGAAATTCCAGAGCATGGAAATCATCTATGTGACCTTTTCCCAGATCACAAAACTCCCATACGTAGAGTGCGATCCGGAAACCTTTGATGATCAGGTATACATGTTTACCGAAGAAGAAGCAGCCAAGGAGTTTGCAAAATCCTATGTAGAAAAGAACACCCCGCTGCTCACCGTAAAAGTCCTGCGCAAGCAGATGCCGAACTTCTATATGGGCCTCTACGCCGAAGGCGTCAATATGGTCATCTTCCACGAAGGCGACCAGACCCGCCGCATCGAGCTCGAGCAGATCTTCCCGAAACCAGACATGGAGAAAATGAACAAACAGCACCTCCCGGTTCTGAACCCGGGCGTACAGCTCACCGTCGTATACTTTCTGCAGGAACTCAGAAAACCAAACCAGAGAAGAGACGATGCCGAGCGCATGCAGCACCTGCGTGAACTCGAAGAAGAAATGCTTGTCAACCTGATGCGAAGCAAATTCATCCTTGCCATCGACATCTCCCAGGTACAGGGCGAATTCGATCCGGCCAACCCGGGACCAGACGTGCGCATCCCGTACATCAAAAACCAGAACGAAGACATCTTCCAGCCGCTGTTTTCCGATATTGGTGAATTCCAGAAATTCCGTCCGGATCCGCAGGCAAAACTCCGTCTGGCAGCCATCCCGTTCCAGCACCTTCTGCCGTACCTGATGAAACAGGCCAAAGGCTTCGTCATCAACCCGTCCGGCTTCAACCTTCTGTTGACCAGAGAACAGCTCCAGAGAATCATGGGAGCCCAGGCACAGAGCGTCCGCCCGAACCTTGAGGCAATGATGGCACAGGCCGCTGCAGCACAGGCACAGAAAAATGTACAGAACAACGCTGCAAACGACGAAGTAAAAGAACACGTCGACGAGACAGAGAACACCGCAGCAGAAACCGACAACGAAGAATAAAACCGACAGGGCCGCAGAAAATCCCAGCAAACGGGCACTGCGGTCCGTTTTTGACTGCATAAAACCGGAAATAATAAAGAAAAACAAGAAAGGATATACAAAAATGAACGCAGAACATTGCAAAGCCTATACCCTGCTGCAGGAACAGCAGATTGACGATATCCATGCACACGGCTACCTCCTCCGCCACAACAAGAGCGGTGCCCGCGTGCTCCTTCTCGAAAACGAAGATGACAACAAAGTCTTCAACATCGCGTTCCGTACCCCGCCGGCCGACAGCACCGGCGTAGCCCACATCCTCGAGCACAGCGTCCTCTGCGGCTCCCGCGAATTCCCGTTAAAGGATCCCTTCGTAGAACTCGTCAAAGGATCCCTGAACACCTTCTTAAATGCTATGACCTACCCGGATAAAACCATGTACCCGGTAGCCAGCACCAACGATGCCGACTTCCAGAACCTGATGCATGTCTACATGGACGCCGTATTCTACCCGAACATTTACAAACACGACGAAATCTTCCGGCAGGAAGGCTGGAGCTATCATCTGGAAAGCGAAGACGGCCCGCTGACCTACAACGGTGTTGTATACAACGAGATGAAAGGAGCCTTCTCCTCCGCAGACGATGTCCTGGAGCGTGAAACATTCAACACCCTGTTCCCGGACACTCCGTACGGCGTAGAATCCGGCGGAGATCCGTCCTGCATCCCGAACCTGACCTACGAAAACTTCCTGAAATTCCATCAGACCTATTACCATCCGTCCAACAGCTATATCTACCTGTACGGAAACATGGATATGGAAGAAAAACTGGCATGGATGGATGAAAAATACCTGTCCCATTTTGATGCAAAAGAAGTAAAATCCGAAATTCCGTATCAGAAACCATTTGCAGAGACCCTCGACATTGTACACGAGTACCCGGTACTCGACGGCGATCCGCTTGAAAACAATGCGTACCTGTCCTACAACATGGTCATCGGCAGCGGTCTGGATGTAAAATTAAACGTGGCATTTTCTGTTCTGGAGTATGCACTCCTTGACGCACCGGGAGCCCCGGTCAAACAGGCACTCCTTGACGCACACATCGGAAAAGATGTTTACGGCTCCTACGAGGACGGCATCCTGCAGCCATTCTTCTCCATCGTAGCCAAGAACGCCGATGAAAATGAGAAAGAAAAATTCCTGTCCATCATCCGCGGCACCCTCAAGGATATCGTGAAAAACGGCATGGATCGGAAAGCCATCGAGGCAGGCATCAACTATTTCGAATTCCGTTTCCGTGAGGCGGACTTCTCCAGCTTCCCGAAGGGCCTGATGTACGGCATCGACGTCTTCGACAGCTGGCTGTATGACGAGAACAAACCGTTCGCCTACCTGCAGCAGCTTGCGATCTACGATGAGCTGAAAAAACTGGCAAAAGAAGGCTATTTCGAAAACCTGATCCAGACGTATCTGCTGGACAACACCCATGCCTCCATCGTGACCCTCATTCCAAAGACCGGTCTTGCCGCAGAAAATGATGCAAAGACCGCAGAAAAACTGCAGAAATACAAAGAGAGCCTGTCAAAAGAAGAGATCGAGAAAATCATTGCTGACACCAAAGAGCTGGCAGCATATCAGGAAGAAGAGGAGAGCGAGGAAGCACTCGAGACGATTCCGCTCCTGAAACGAAGCGATATCAAACGTGAGTCTGTCAAACTTTACAATGACGAGCATGAAGTCGATGGAACGACGGTTCTTCATCACAACGTATTCACGAACGGCATCGGTTACTTAAGCTTGCTGTTTGATACGAAAAATGTGCCGAACGATCTGATCCCGTACATGGGCGTATTAAAATCCGTTCTCGGCTATGTGGACACCGAACACTACACCTACGGCGAACTGTTCAACGAGATCAATGCACAGACCGGCGGCATCAACTGCGGACTGCAGGTATTCCGCATTCCGGAAAATGATGACGACTGCCGCAGAATGTTCGGCATCCGCGCGAAATTCCTGTACGACAAACTGGATTTCGTCATGAAAATGATCGAGGAAATCCTGAATACCTCCCGCCTGGATGACGAGAAACGTCTTCACGAGATCATCTCCAGCATGAAATCCGGCCTGCAGAACCGCCTGTCTTCCGCCGGAAATGCAACGGCTGTGATGCGTGCAGCTTCCTATTACTCCCCGATGAGCAATTTCCAGGACCGCATCGCAGGCATCGGCTTCTGCCAGCTCTTAAAAGATCTGGACGAGAACTTCGATGAGAAAAAAGCAGAACTGATTAAAAATCTGCAGATCCTGATGAAATACATCTTCCGCAAAGAGAATCTGACCGTCTCCTATACCGCAGACGAGACAGGCTACGCACCGCTGGAAGAAAAAATCGCAGCATTCAAAGAGAATCTGTACACCGACGAAGTGGAGCCGGGCAGCATTGTGTATGACTTTGAACAGAAAAACGAAGCCTTCCAGACCTCCGGCCAGGTACAGTACGTGGCACTCTGTGGAAACTTCGAGCGCGAAGGCTACGACTACACAGGAGCCCTGCGCATCCTGCGTGTCATGCTGAGCTATGACTATCTGTGGATCAACATCCGTGTCAAAGGCGGCGCTTACGGCTGCGGCGGAGCTTTCGGAAGAGGCGGAAACGCGTGCATTTCTTCCTACCGTGACCCGAACGTCGGAAGAACCCTTGAAGTATACCGCGGTATCGGCGATTACGTGCGCAATTTCGAGGCAGACGAGCGCCAGATGACCAAATACATCATCGGAACGATCAGCGAACTCGACGTCCCGATGAACCCGTCCGCAAAAGGCCAGACCTCCGAGAGCGCATGGTTCAACGGCATCACCGAAGCAGACTTCCAGCAGGAGAGAGATCAGATCCTCGATGCAACCCTGTATGACATTCATGCACTGGCAGACCTTGTAGATGCAGCCCTAAAACAGAACAACATCTGCGTTGTCGGAAGCGAAGCAGCCATTCAGAAAGAGAAAGAACTGTTTAAGAACGTAGAGAACTTATAAATGAGGAGAAGAGACAGCAATGGAAAACAATGCAAATTATAAATCCGGCTTTGTAGCCCTGATCGGCCGTCCGAACGTGGGAAAATCCACGCTGATGAATCACCTGATCGGACAGAAGATTGCGATTACATCCAAGAAACCGCAGACCACCCGCAACCGCATCCAGACCGTTTATACGTGTGACGAGGGACAGATCGTGTTCCTCGACACACCGGGTATCCACAAGGCGAAAAATAAGCTCGGCGAGTACATGGTCGATGTAGCCGAGAAAACGTTAAAAGAAGTCGATGTGATTCTCTGGCTGGTAGAGCCGAGCAACTTCATCGGAGCAGGAGAGCGCCATATCGCAGAGATCCTGGAGAAAGTCAATGCGCCGGTCATCCTCATTATCAACAAGACCGATACCGTGGAGAAAGATAAAATCCTGGAATTCATCGATACGTACCGCAAGCTGTTCCAGTTTGCCGAGATCATTCCGTGCTCGGCACTCCGTCATCAGAACACCGATGACATCATTCCGAGCATCTTCAAATATCTGCCGTACGGCCCGCAGTTCTACGATGAGGACACCATCACCGATCAGCCGATGCGCCAGATCGTGGCTGAGATCATCCGCGAGAAAGCACTGTACGCCTTAAACGAAGAGATCCCGCATGGTATCGCCGTTGTGATCGACCAGATGAAAGACCGTCCGAACGGAAAAATCGTTGATATCGACGCGACCATCATCTGCGAGCGCGATTCCCACAAGGGCATCATCATCGGAAAACAGGGCGCGATGCTTAAGAAGATCGGAAGCAACGCGCGGTATGAGCTGGAGCAGATGCTGGAGCAGAAAGTCAACCTGAAGCTCTGGGTCAAAGTCAAAAAAGACTGGCGCGACAGCGATTTCCTCGTGAAGAACTTCGGATATGATAAAAAGAAACTCGATTTATAATATTGCATTATAATAAGGAAGAAACATGCGAGAACCAATCAATGTAAGCGGAATGGTATTATCCGCCTCCCCGGTCGGAGAGTATGACAAGCGCGTCGTGATCCTGACCCGGGAGCTCGGCAAAATCACTGCCTTCGCGCGCGGCGCCCGCCGCATGAAAAGCCCGCTGATGGCCGTCTCCAATCCGTTCGTCTTCGGCGAGTTTCAGGTCTACGAGGGCCGTGACAGCTACACCCTCTCCAGCGCAAACATTAAAGAATACTTCCTCGACCTGGCGCAGATGCAGCCCGGCGTTTATTACGGCTTTTATTTTCTGGAACTGGCTGAATATTTCGGCCAGGAAGGAAACGATGAAACCCAGATGCTGAACCTTCTGTACGTGACGATGAACGCCATCCGTCGCGGAAAACAGGACCTCCGCCTGGTCCGGTGCATCTTCGAACTGCGGACGATCACGATCAGCGGAGAAGCACCGCAGATGTTCTCCTGCATGGAGTGCAGCACGAAAGAGAATCTGACCGTTTTCTCCCTGCGCGACAGCGCCATCTACTGCCCAAACTGTGGAAAAACCATCAGAGATCCATGGCCGCTGCAGCCGGGCACCGTGCTGGCATGCCGCTATATCATTGCGGCACCGCTGGCGAAGCTGTATGGTTTTACTGTAAATGAAGAGATCCTGGACGAACTGGAACGATTGCTGCGTGCATATCTCCATCGCTATGTCGAAAAGAAGATGAAAACATTACAGATTCTGGATGTGATGAAATAATATAAAATGTAATAATTTGCAAAAATGTAAAATAATTATGTCCAAAAGTGTGTCCACACCTTTACAAATAAGTAGAAATGGGATAGAATATTTGGAATAAAGAAAAAAATGGTTCTGTATTCGTCACAGAAGATATTACAAATGCATAGTACCAGAAAAAATGAGAAGGTTTTAGTGAAAATGGTAATATAAAAGCTAGAAAAACTATGCGAAACAAGAGAATGTTACGAGTACGGCGAAAAAAATACGACAGGGGAGAAAGGTATGTACAAAAAATCATCCACAGGATGGCTGAAGCATCTGGATTTTATGGTTCTTGATATTATCTGTCTTCAGCTGGCTTTCGTCATGGGTTATTTCTTAAGACATCACAGTTTTAAGCCATATGGAAGCCCAATTTACCGAAATGAGGCTATCGTATTCGCTCTGATCCAGCTGATGATCATGTTTTTTGACGATTCCTTCAAAAACGTCATGAAGCGCGGATACCTCGTGGAAATCGGAATGACTGTAAAAAATATGGTATACATCATCGTTCTTGGTGTATTCTACCTGTTCCTGATTCAGGAGGGAGATCAGTTCTCCAGAGCAACCATTATGCTGACCGGTGCTCTGTACGGAATGCTTTCCTATCTGATGCGCATCGGATGGAAGGCTGTGGTAAAGAAACGCAGCAGCGGGGAACACAGCGGCCGTTCGCTTCTGATCATCACGACCGAAAAACAGTCACAGTCCGTTGTAAAGAGCATGCTGGATTTCGATTACATCGGCGTTCGTCCGACTGGCGTTGTTCTCGTAGACCAGGACAGAACCGGACACAAAATCCACGGCGTACCGGTGGTATCGAACCTTGCAGATGCAGCTGAGTATGTCTGCCGTGAGTGGTTCGACGAAGTGCTGATCGTTCTGCCGGAAGGCAGAGAAATCCCGCAGAAAGTATTCGACGCATTCGCCGAGATGGGCATTACGATCCACGTAAAAATTGCGGACGTGAACGAAATGCAGGGAAAAAATCAGACTGTAGAGCGCATGGGCAACTATACCGTGGTCACCACCTGCATCAATATGGCAAGCGCAGGACAGCTTGTGCTGAAACGAATCATGGACATCTGCGGCGGTCTTGCCGGATGTATTCTGACCGGAATCATCTTCCTGTTCGTTGCCCCTGCGATTTATATCAAGTCTCCGGGCCCGATCTTCTTCTCACAGTACCGTGTCGGAAAGAACGGAAGAAAATTCAAAATTTACAAGTTCCGTAGCATGTACATGGATGCGGAAGAGCGGAAAAAAGAACTGATGAAACAGAACCGCGTCAGCGATGGTCTGATGTTCAAAATGGAGAATGACCCGCGTGTCATCGGAAGCGAAAAAGGACCAGGCAAAGGAATCGGAAACTTTATCCGCAAAACCTCGCTGGATGAATTCCCGCAGTTCTTCAATGTGTTAAAAGGCGACATGAGCCTTGTAGGAGTCCGAGATATAATAGGGACAACCAAGAGAAAACCGCAGTTTCCAGCGGCTTTCGCTATGTAGAGTTCTCTCGGATGTCCGTTATTTGTTGCAAGTGAGATCTGATGCATGGGCGAATGTCATTGAAACTAGCAGGCTCTTTGGATGCTCATTTTGACCCAATCTTACGAGCAACAAATTGAACAAGGAGGATTCGACATAGCCTGTGTACCCTTTGATACATGGGCTAGGAGTCGTGGAGAAGAATATTGAAACAAGAAATAAAGATAGAATAACAAGCCCCTGATTTAATCGGGGGGGTATAGGAAAGGATGATTAGGATGTTGCGAACGTGTAAATTGGATCGCAGATTTAATTCTCCAACCCCAATTAATGGGAAGAAAACTGAATATCGGAACCCTTATATTACATATCTAATAAATCTACATGTAATGCCCTTAAGTTGTTTCATTCTATTCTCTATATGGCTTTGGGGAGAGTTACATATCTTACTAAATCCATGTGAAAAAAATGTGATTGGGATGGATGTTCTTTTCTTTGGAATGTTTATCCTATTTGGTTTTGTTTTATTTTACTTAGAAAGATGCTTACGTTATTGCGGGGACAATCGTAAGTTGACATATAAATTACAAAAAAATGTGAGGGGAAAGAGAGAAATCTATGTATAGAAAAGATTCAGAAAGATGGTTAAAGCATATAGACTTTATAGTTCTGGATATGATTTGCTTGCAGCTGGCATATGTTTTGGCGTATGCAATTAGCGGTTATGGATTTAATCCATATGCAATCATTATTTATCGTAATATGGCGGTATTCCTTGAATTAGCAGATTTAATTGTTATTTTTGCGTATGGAACTATGAAGAGTGTTTTGAAGAGAGGATATTATCGTGATTTTGTAGTAACTGTCAAACATTCAGTTATGGTAGGGGCATTAGCTGTTTTATATTTATTTATGCTGCAACAGGGTCAGAAATTTTCAAGGTTAGCATTAATTCTTACAATAGTTATTTATTTGCTACTTACCTATTTAGTGAGAGAACTTTGGAAAAAGTTTCTTAGAAAGAAAATGGAAGATGGCGGCGAACGCAAATTGCTCATTATTACATCTGAGGATGCTGCAGAGCAGGTAGTTGTAAATATGAAAGAAAACAATTATGCAAGATACACACTTGCTGGAGTTGCTGTTATTGATGCTGATTGGACAGGGAAAAAAGTGCATGGTGTACCAGTAGTAGCAAATGAAGAAACAGCTGCTATGTATGTATGTCAGGAATGGATTGATGAGGTTCTTATTGTTATTTCAGAAGTCCTGCCGTATCCATCGGAATTAATTGAACAGCTGACGGAGACTGGTGTGACAATTCATCTTAATCTTGCAAAAATTACAAATGTGCCAGGTAAAAAGCAATTTGTAGAAAAAGTTGGAAACTATACAGTTCTTACAACAAGTATTAACTATGCATCATCTAAGCAGTTGATGTTGAAACGTTTAATGGATATTGCAGGCGGATTAGTTGGTTGTATTCTTACTGGAATTATTTGTGTTTTTGTTGGGCCGGCAATTTATATTGCTTCTCCGGGACCGATTTTCTTTGCACAGGAACGTGTCGGAAAGAATGGAAAGAAATTTAAAATGTATAAGTTCCGAAGTATGTACATGGATGCAGAAGAACGAAAGGCAGAACTTATGAAAGACAATAAGCTTGGGGATGGAAAGATGTTTAAGCTTGATTTTGATCCTCGTGTTATCGGAAATAAGATACTTCCAGATGGGACACATAAGACAGGAATCGGTGATTTTATCAGACGAACAAGTTTAGATGAATTTCCGCAATTCTTTAACGTATTACGTGGCGATATGTCGATTATAGGTACTCGCCCACCCTTGATTTCGGAAACAAATCTGTATGAGCTTCACCATCGTGCGAGGCTGGCAATTAAGCCAGGAATCACTGGCATGTGGCAGGTAAGCGGACGAAGTGATATTACCGATTTTGAAGAAGTAGTTCGTCTTGATAAAGAGTATATCACAAATTGGAACATTGGGCTAGACATAAAAATATTATTGAAGACGATATTAGTTGTATTTAGAAAAGATGGTTCTATGTAAATCCAATAAGCAGCTTGTTTTTGTAGAGAGAATAAGCTGCGAAAGGATAGCTGTAGATAAGTTATAAATATAAAAGGAGCTAGTAATATGCAGAATTTAGATTTGAAAAATAAAACAGTTTTTATTACCGGTGTGGCTGGATTTATCGGTTCAAATTTAGCTGAGAGACTATTAAAAGAAATAGAAGGAATAAAAATAGTTGGACTTGATAACATGAATGACTACTATGATGTTCGCTTAAAAGAATATAGATTAGAAAAACTTTCTTCTAGTAAAATGTTTTCTTTTATAAAGGGAAATTTGGCAGACAAAGAAGTAGTTAATTCGATTTTTGAAAAGTATAAACCACAAGTGGTTGTAAACTTAGGAGCACAGGCAGGTGTAAGATATTCTATTACAAATCCAGACGCATATATAGAAGGTAATTTGATTGGGTTTTACAACATATTAGAGGGATGTAGACATTATCCAGTAGAACATTTGGTATATGCATCAAGTTCTTCTGTATATGGAAGTAACAAGAAAGTTCCATACAGTACAGAAGATAAAGTAGACAATCCTGTATCGTTATATGCTGCAACGAAAAAAAGTAATGAATTAATGGCTCACGCATATTCAAAGCTTTATAATATTCCATCAACTGGTTTGCGTTTCTTTACTGTTTATGGACCAGCAGGAAGACCGGATATGGCATATTTTGGATTTACAAACAAATTATTAAATGGTGAAACTATTAAGATTTTTAATTATGGAAACTGCAAAAGAGATTTTACTTACGTTGATGACATTGTAGAGGGTGTTGTACGAGTAATGCAAGGTGCACCAGAGAAGAAGAACGGGGAGGATGGCTTACCAATTCCTCCATATGCTGTTTATAACATTGGAAATAATCATCCGGAAAATTTATTAGACTTTGTAGAAATTCTTCAGGAAGAGCTTATAAGAGCAAAAGTCTTACCAGAAGATTACGATTTTGAAGCACATAAAGAACTTGTCCCTATGCAACCAGGAGATGTTCCTGTGACATATGCCGATACAGAAGCATTAGAAAGGGATTATGGTTTTAAACCATCAACAACTTTACGTGAGGGATTACGAAAATTTGCTGAGTGGTATAAAGAATTTTATATGTAAACCAAGATGTAGTTATTTAATAAAGAAGGGAAGAAAAATGAGAGATTTTAATTCATTAAAAATTGCGGTGGCAGGAACAGGATATGTAGGTTTATCCATTGCGACTTTGCTTTCTCAGCATCACGAGGTTCATGCTGTAGATATTGTTCCAGAAAAAGTTGATTTAATTAATAATAAAAAATCACCAATACAAGATGATTACATTGAAAAATATTTAGCTGAGAAGGATCTAAATTTAACAGCAACACTGGATGCCAAAGAAGCTTACAGTGATGCAGATTTTGTTGTAATTGCAGCACCAACAAATTATGACAGCAAAAAGAATTTTTTTGATACTTCCGCAGTAGAGGCAGTTATCAAATTAGTTATCGAATATAATCCAGAAGCAATTATGGTTATTAAATCCACAATTCCAGTTGGATATACAACAAGTGTTAGAGAAAAGTTTCACTGCGATAATATTATCTTTAGCCCTGAGTTTTTAAGAGAAAGTAAGGCATTATACGATAATCTATATCCAAGTCGTATTATCGTTGGAACAGATATTAACAATGCACGTTTAGTAAAGGCTGCACATACATTTGCAGAACTTCTTCAAGAAGGTGCAATTAAAGAAGATATAGATACATTGTTCATGGGATTCACAGAAGCAGAAGCAGTTAAATTATTTGCAAATACATACCTTGCACTTCGTGTTTCTTATTTCAATGAATTAGATACTTACGCAGAAATGAAAGGGTTAAATACTCAACAGATTATCAACGGTGTATGTCTTGATCCACGTATTGGAACACATTATAACAATCCATCCTTTGGCTATGGCGGATACTGTTTGCCAAAGGATACGAAGCAGTTACTTGCTAACTATGCAGATGTTCCAGAAAATCTTATTGAAGCAATTGTTGAGTCAAATAGAACAAGGAAAGATTTTATCGCAGATCGTGTGTTAGAAATCGCTGGAGCATATGAAGCAAATGACGATTGGGATGAAAGTAAGGAAAAAGATGTTGTAGTTGGCGTATATCGACTTACCATGAAGAGTAATAGTGATAACTTCCGTCAGAGTTCTATTCAGGGTGTTATGAAAAGAATTAAAGCCAAAGGAGCAACTGTTATTGTCTATGAACCAACATTAAAAGATGGTGAAAAGTTCTTTGGAAGTAAAGTTGTTAATGATTTAGAAGAGTTTAAAAAACAAAGTCAGGCTATTATTGCAAACCGTTATGATAGTTGTTTGGATGATGTAAAGAATAAGGTTTATACAAGAGATATTTTTCAGAGAGATTAGAGAGGGAAAGAAATGATTATTACAAAAACACCTTTTAGAATGTCCTTTTTTGGTGGAGGAACCGATATGCCATCATTTTTTCGGGAAAATGGAGGTTCCGTGTTATCAACAACATTTGACAAATATTGTTATGTAAATGTACGTCATTTACCACGCTTTTTTGATTATTCAACGGAACTTTCTTATTCAAAAACAGAAAGAGTAACTAATATAGAAGATATTCAGCATCCGGCGATCAAAAATGCAATGAAATTTTTGGATATGCATGAAATTCGTTTAACATATGAGGCTGATTTACCTGCTCGTTCTGGCTTGGGAACAAGTAGTTCTTTTGCAGTAGGTATGTTAAATGCTTTTTATGCTTTGAAAGGAAAATATGCTGATAAGAAAAAACTGGCAGATGAAGCAATTTATTTGGAAAGAGAACTTTGTCAGGAAGCTGGTGGTTGGCAAGACCAGATAGCAGCATCATTTGGAGGTTTTAATCGTATTAACTTTACAGATGAAGGCTATGATGTGCTTCCGTTAATCATTTCGCCAGAAAGAAAAAAACAACTTAATCAGAATTTGATGATGTTTTTTACTGGTTTTACACGTTTTTCATCAGATGTTCAGAAAGCAAATGCAGCAGGAAAAGTAGACAAGACAGCACAGCTTAAAGAAATGCTTTCCTTAGTAGATGATGCGGAAAAGGTATTAACAGATAAAACAGTCGATTTAGATGAATTTGGACGAATGTTAGATCATACATGGAAATTAAAAAGACAAACTGGAAATGCAGTTTCTACAAGCAATATAGATATTCTGTATGAAAAAGGAATTAAAGCTGGTGCATTAGGAGGAAAATTACTTGGTGCAGGCGGAGGCGGTTTCTTAGTATTTTATGTGCAACCAGAAAAACAAGCAGAAGTTAGAGAAGCAATGAAGGAATTGATGTATATTCCATTTTCTTTTGAAGATGGAGGAACAAGAGTTATTCATTACACTCCAGAATCATATGAACCATTAGTGTAAGGAGAAATAAAACATGAAAGTTGTAATTATGGCGGGTGGAAAGGGAACAAGAATTTCTTCAGTTGCCAGTGATATTCCAAAACCTATGATCAAAATTGAAGGTAAACCTGTTTTAGAACATGAAATTGAATGTTTAAGAGATCAAGGATTTAAAGATATTATTCTCACTGTGAGCCATTTGGGTAATATAATAATGGATTATTTTGGTGATGGAAGTGGTATTTCACCAGTAACAGGTAAAAGTTTTGGAGTGAATATTGAATACTATTTTGAAAAAGAGCCATTAGGAAATGCAGGAGCTTTATTCAAGATTAAAGATAAGCTGACAGAAGATTTTCTACTTTTAAATGCAGATGCTATGTTTGATGTGGACTTTAATCGTTTTGTTAAATTCCATAAATCCCATGGTGGACTGGTTACTTTATTTACTCATCCTAATAGTCATCCGTATGATAGTGGACTGATTATAGCAAATGAAAATGGTATTGTACAGAAGTGGCTGGCAAAAGAAGATGAAAGACCATTGTATTATAAAAATAGAGTAAACGCTGGCCTTCATGTGATGTCACCGGAAATTTTGAAACAAAATATTGATACTCCTAAAATTGATTTAGATAGACAGCTTTTAAAACCTTTATCTGGAACAGGCAAAATGTTTTGCTATGACAGCCCAGAATATGTAAAAGATATGGGAACACCAGATAGATACTATGCAGTATGTGAAGATTTTAAAGCCGGACATGTACAGGGGAAAAATTTAAAGAATAAGCAGAAAGCAATTTTCCTTGATAGAGATGGGACAATTAACAAATATGTTGGATTTTTAAGAAATATTAATGAATTTGAATTGATTGATGGAGTATCCAAGGCAATCAAAAAAATGAACGAATCTGGATATTTAACAATTGTTGTAACAAACCAGCCAGTAATTGCTCGTGGTGAAGTGAGTTTTGATGAATTAGATGAAATTCATAATAAGATGGAAACTTTATTGGGCAAAGATGGAGCATATATAGACGGTCTTTATTATTGTCCACACCATCCGCATAAAGGATATGAAGGAGAAAGACCTGAATTAAAAATAGAGTGTGAATGTAGAAAACCGAAGCCAGGAATGCTTATGAAAGCAGCAAAAGATTTTAATGTAGATTTAGAGAAATCTTGGATGATAGGTGACGGTGAAAATGATGTTTTGGCAGGAAAAAATGCTGGATGTAAAACGGTATTAATTGGCAATCAGGATTATCAACAGGATTATACAGTCTCATCATTAAAAGAGTTTGTAGATAGAATGTTGTAATTGGTAAAAAAGGAGTTTTAGAGCAATGAGAAAACTAGAAGAAAGATTACAGAAACATATTGATTTATTAGTAGAAAGATACCCTGCATTAAAAAGTATTGAACAGTCTATTATTGATGCGTATTTAGTCATGGAAGAATGCTATGAAAACGGTGGAAAATTGTTAATTGCAGGAAATGGTGGTTCAGCAGCGGACTCAGAGCATATAGCTGGTGAATTGATGAAAAGATTTAAAACTCCTCGTCCGGTAAAAAAAGAATTTGCAGATAAACTTATTGCGATTGATCCAGAGAGAGGAACTCAACTTGCAAATAATCTGGAATGTTCATTAATGGCGATTCCATTAGTGGCACATGAAGCATTAACTACAGCATATATTAATGATGTTGATGGTCTAGGTGTATTTGCACAGCAGTTATTTGGATTTGGAAAAGAAGGAGATGTATTCTTAGGAATTTCAACCTCTGGAAATAGTAAAAATGTGTTGCCTGCTACTGTAGTTGCACGTGCTTTGGGTATTAAGGTTATCGGCCTTACTGGAGCAAAAGGAGGAGAATTAGCTGAAGTAGCGGATGTTGCTGTCAAGGCTCCAGAAACAGAAACATATATGGTTCAGGAGTTGCATTTACCAATTTATCATTGTTGGTGTTTAATGCTTGAAGATAAATTTTTTGGAAAAAATTAAAGGAATAAAAATGAAAAAACAGAGATTACTTAATACATATGTTAATAATCTAAGCATGAGTGAGACTATTGATGAAATAGAAAAAATGATTGCTTGTGAAAAAAAAAGTTATATTGTTGCAATTAATGTTGATGTTGTTATGAAAATAGAACATGATCCTTATTTGAAAAAAATTACTGACAATGCTGATATGGTGTTGGTAGATGGAAAACCTTTGATATGGGTTTCAAAAATACATAAGAATCCTGTAAAAGCAAAAATTTCAGGATCAGATTTGGTCCCATTATTATGTGCAGAAGCCGCACATAATGGATATTCTATGTTTATTATTGGTGGAAAAGAAGGAATAGCAGAAAAAGCAAAAATACGACTGGAAGAACAATATCCAACTATAAATATTGTTGGAACATATGCTCCTCCATTTGGTTTTGAGAATAATCCAAAAGAATTAGATAAAATTAACAATAGGATTTCTGAAAAGAAACCTGATTTATTAATTGCATGTTTTGGCTGTCCTAAACAGGAAAAATGGATTTATGAAAATTATCAAAAATATGATGCAAAGGTTTCGATTTGTGCAGGAGCAACAGTTGATTTTTTGGCTGGAAATGTTAATAGGGCACCTAAGTGGATGAGTGAACATGGATTAGAGTGGTTTTATCGTTTCTTGCAGGAACCAAAGCGAATGTTTAAAAGATATTTTATAGATGATGTAAAGATTTTAAAATTGATATGGAAGTATAGGTGATATAAGCTATGAGAAATATATGTATTGTTGTTAACAAATATCCTAATCAATATGAACCGTATATGCTTGTGTTTTTGCAACAACTTGCATGGAAATTTGCAGATAATAATAAAAAAGTATCTGTAATATGTCCATTACCAATTAATCTGAACAAAAATTATTTAAAGATGCCATATCATACTATTGAAAAAACTTCTAATGGAAAAAAAATAGATGTTTATTGGCCAAAAACAATAGGATTAGGTCAAGCACATTATATTTTGGGTAAAAGTCCAGTTGGAATAACAACATTTTTTTTGGAAAAAGCAGCTGAGAAGGTTATAAAAAAATTTAAGGAAAAACCTGATGTGATTTATGGCCATTTTTTAGCACCATCAGGGATTGCTGTTGCTAGATTAGGAAATAAATTTAATATTCCAGCATTTTTCGCATTGGGTGAATCGCATGATACAATAGGTCAATTTGGTGCTAAAAAAGCAAAAAATGAATTGAAAAATATCAAGGGCGTGATAGCAGTATCGACATATTTAAAAAAATGGATTGTAAATGAAAATGTTGTTGAAGGAAGTAAGGTTGAAATTTTCCCTAATGGAATAGATGGAAAAAGATTTAAAAAATATAATAAAGAAGAAGCTCGGGATTATTTTGGCTTACCTAAAGATGAAGTATTAGTAGCCTTTGTTGGAGCATTTAATGAACGAAAAGGTGTATTGCGTGTTTGTGAAGCGATGGAGATGGTAAATGGAGCTAAATTAATATGTGCAGGAAAGGGAGATCAAAAGCCTTATGGAGATAATTGTATTTTTTCACAATCTTTAAAACCAGAAGAGGTTCCCATCTTTAATAATGCTGCTGATATTTTTGTGCTACCGACATTGAATGAGGGATGCAGTAATGCTGTGGTAGAGGCAATGGCATGTGGATTACCAATCATTTCTTCTAACAGAGAATTTAATGATGATATTTTAAATGAAAGTTATGCTATTAGAATTGATCCCCAAAATATACAGGAAATATCAAATGCAATTCAAAAATTAGTAGATGATTCAAGCTGTAGAGCAAGAATGTCAGAAGAAGCTTTAAACAAAGCAGCAGAATTGACATTAGATGTTAGAGCACAAAAGATAATAGATTTTATGGAAAAAAGAATAGAGGGTTGATTATGAAGATTAAAGTGGGAACTGAAGAGAGAAATTTCAGTTTTTCGAAAATCTGGAGACTTTTTTATGCTTTACTAGGTCAATGGCTTCCTAGATCTTGTTATTCAATTGTTTCATTAAAGATTCGATATTTCTTTTTAAAACGCATTGCTAAAAATGTTGGGAAAAATGTAAATATTGAACAACACGTTGTGTTTGGTGAGGAATTTGAAATAGGAGATAATTCGACAGTTGGATTTCGGTCAGATATTTATGGACCTGTTAAAATTGGAAAGGATGTAATGATTGGACCAGAAGTAGCAATATATACACATAATCATAAACATGACGAGATTGACATTCCTATGATAAAACAAGGGTATACAGAAAATAAGCCTGTATATATAGAAGACAATGTATGGATTGGAAGAAGAGTTTTGATTATGCCAGGAGTTTGTATTGGTACGGGATCAATAGTTGCAGCGGGAGCGGTTGTAACTAAAAACGTTGAGCCATATAGCATAGTTGGTGGTAATCCAGCTAAAATTATTAAGTATAGGAAATAATAATTTATAAATGTAAGAGACTTTTAGTTTAAAAATATGAGTTATGTAAGTTAGGAGAATTTTAATGAAAACAATAGCTTTTTTTGTGCCTCAATATCATCAAATACCATTAAATGATAAGTACTGGGGTGAGGGATTTACGGAATGGGTTAATGTGAGAAATGCAAAACCATTGTTTGAGGGACATGTTCAGCCCAAAATTCCACTTGATAATAATTATTATAATTTACTAGATAAAAAAACTAAAATTTGGCAAAAAAATTTAGCGAAAAAATATGGTATATATGGTTTTTGCTATTATCATTATTGGTTTAATGGAAAAATGCTTTTAGAAAAACCGTGTGAACAGATTTTAGAAGATCCAGAAATTGATTTACCATTTTGTTTTTGTTGGGCAAATGAGGCTTGGTCAATGGAATGGACAGGTAAAAAAACAGTTATTATGCCACAGTTTTATGGAAATAAAAAAGAATGGAAAGAACATTGGGATTATTTGGTAAAGTTTTTTAAAGATGATAGATACATATGTGTAGATGGTAAACCATTGTTAGTAATATATCGTCCGGAGTCAATTGAGTGTTTATCAGAAATGTTAGCTTATTGGAGAGAATTGGCTGAGGAAGAAGGTTTTCCTGGAATTGTATTTATGAATCAAAGTGCAGAGTTTATGTTGGATGATAGGAAAGATCATAGCCAAATTGATTTTGAAATAGAGTACGAACCTATAAACTCAAGAAAAAGCCTGGGAAAAAATAAATTTGCACATTTGAAGCAATTACGACGTGATGTATTGAGTTTTTGTGAAAAAAAATTCGGCTGGGATTTTAGAAGACACGGAAATTATTTAATGATGAAAGCAACAAATATGCAGAGACCTAGTTATGATGAAGCATGGGAGGATATATTAACTAGAAAACCTCATGGAAATAATTCAATTCCATGTGCATTTGTTGATTGGGATAATAGTCCACGTTATCATGAAAGAGGACAGGTTTATATAGGTGCTACCCCAGAAAAATTTAGGAAGTATTTCTCAGAACAAATTAAAAGAACTAAAGAGGTATATCATAAAGATATGATGTTTATTTTTGCATGGAATGAGTGGGGTGAGGGAGGTTATCTTGAGCCTGACGAATTAAATAAATATGGATATCTTGAAGCGGTGAGAGAAGCATTAATAGAAAATGGAGAATTTCCGTGGTAAGAAGGGATTGTATGGATAAAAAGATAAAAATTATTTGGATTGCATCAAATGCTCCATATGATAGAGCACCAGCAGCAGGTGGGCAGACATTTAATTATTATATCAAAGGATTTAAGAAGGATAAAAGATTTGATGTTCGTTTGGTCTGTTGGGGAGATATAAACAAAAAAGAAGAGATAGAAAAAGAAAATAGAGATATTGTACATCATGTTATTTACACAGAATCGTCTATAAAAATTAAATTAAAAAAATTAAAAAATGTTGAATCTATGTATAACCCTTGGAATAAAAATGCAAACTTGATTTCTAATTATTGTGCGGATGAAATATTTAGGATTTTGATACAGTATAAAAGTGAAGGGTATTTTCCGGACTATATAATACTGGAATGGACAAACACAGTTGTACTTTCTGGACAGATAAAAAAAATATTTCCATTTGCCAAATTAGTTGCATCTGAACATGATGTTACATTTGTAGGGTATAAGAGGAAAAAGGATTATTTTAGTGGAATAAAAAAAATCCAGTGGGTGCAAAAATATAATCATGAGAAAAAAACAGAATTAGAGGCATTAAAACTATGCGACCATGTATTACCACATAATGCAGATAATAGAAATGTTTTACTTCAAAATGGAATTGATGAAAAAAAAATAAAATGGCTAGTTCCGTATTTCAACAATATGGAAAATTGTAAAAGAAAATCTAATCATAAAGATATTTTGTTTTTTGGAGCAATGTCTAGACCGGAAAATTATTTGAGTGCATTATGGTTTATAAATAATGTAATGCCATTGTTGAATGACTTGAATATAAGATTTATTGTATTAGGTAGTAAACCTTCTGACGAATTGAAAAATATAAAATCAGATAAAGTAATAATTACAGGGTTTGTAGATAATATAGAACCATACTTTGAAAGTGCGATGTGTTTGGTTGCACCGCTTGTCTTAGGGGCAGGAATAAAGGTTAAAATATTGGAATCTTTGTCTTCAGGAATTCCTGTATTAACAAATGATATAGGAATAGAAGGTATACAAGCAGTTCATGAACGAGAGTATTTTCATTGCACAGAACCAAGTGAATATGAAAAATATATACGTGCACTATATAATAAAGAAATTGATGAAGAAAAACTTGAAGAAAACTCAAGACAATTCATGAAAAAGAATTTTGATATTAAAAAATCATTAAATGATTATAAGGAAATGCTTTTATTATCTGAAGACTGAGTGGAGTTTAATCATTATAATTTAGATAGCAGAAATTAAGGTAGGGCGTTTAACATAAGTTGATGCTAAACTTAGTATGGAGTTGAAATATTTGGATATAGAATTGTCACAATATATAAATAATCCAGAAATAATCTGCGGTGCATAGAAAACATTCGACGAGATGTAATTTTTATAATATTAATACAAATTCTATACATTGCTAATAGATACAACAAGGTGTTAATTAACATATAATGTCCTACACAAAATTTTGTTTTTAAATTATAGTTATAAGATTATTGTTAGAAAGTATATTTGTGGATATTTTGAAAATCCCAAAGATAGAAAAACAATTTTAAAAGGATCAGTGTTAGAAAGAAAAAATAGATTTGTGTGATAAAATGACGTATATCAAAAATGTTAGTAGGAGTAATAAAGTTGATTTGCCTTGTTGTTTACATATATTAATAGTTTTTTGAGTCTGCTTGAAATAGTTAGATTAAGATCAACAGGAACAAACAATTTGAGTCTAGCAGAAAAAAATATTATCAGTTCAACGGAAATAAAACGCTGATTATGATGCTGTTTTTAGGTTCTGAACTAGGAAAAAGAAAAACGGCTGTCTATAGGACTTGATATTGCCAGGATTTTCAGACAATACTAAAATATGTAATATGATGGAACAGAAACTTAAAAGTTCTTCGTAAGTTTTTTGTTGTTGTGTGCTTTATCAATTGCATAAGACTCATGTCAAGGTTATCTATTTTGAATGCCTATAATTTGGATATTTTTATTGGACTCTGAGAGATAAATGATAAATTGATTCTTCCGGACTCTAACATAGTTATATAGTGAATAAGAAGAGGTGTAAAAATGAAGATAAAAGTTAATGCAATAAAAATAATAAATATTGTATTGATGATAATAATGGTATTTTATGCATTGTCACAACAAAGTTGGGGAGGAGTCATTTCTGGAATAGTAATGTGGAGATTATTATTTTTGGGATGCATTGTATTTGGAATTGTAAGTATATTGGGGATAAGAAGAAAGTTCTCTTTATTTACTCTTTTAAGTATAGGAATGGTAATTATTGTATTTACATTTAACAATCAAAACTTTAGTAATGGAAGTAATGGATATGAATTATTATTTGCAGAAGTAATATTATTTTCTTTAGCTATGTATAGAAAAGATTATTGGATAGATAGTGCGATAAAAATGATGCTTTTGTTAGGTGTTTTTTATGCAAGTATGACATGGCTTTCTTTTTTTAGTAAGAGTTTTTATGATAAAATAATATACCCAATTATTGCTTCTGTTAATGATATAAGTCATGTTGGATTAAGTTCATATTATTCTAATGGGTTTACAGCTCATTATAGTTTTAATGGTATGTATATAGCATTGGCAGTGTGTTTAGCTATAGGCTTTTTAATTCCAGAGCAACTGAATGGAAAAGTAAAGAATAAATGGATAAAAATTATATTTGTAATGGTCATGTTTGGAGCATTGCTATTAACGAATAAACGTGCACATATTTTATTTACTACGGCAGGTGCATTTCTTGCATATTATATTTATAACAGTGATAAACCTACAAAACGTATAATAAAGATCTTGGGACTATTAATTATAATTTCTGTAGTGTGTTATTTACTTTATACCATTATGCCAAATATGTTTGAGTTTTTAAAAAGATTTGAAGAATCCTCTGAAGAAGCAGGAGGTATTACAAATGGGAGATACCAAGTATGGGCAATTGCCATAGCTTTTTTTCGTGGAAAATGGTTTATGGGTACTGGTTGGTGGTCATTTTATAGATATTTTGGAGCACATGTACATAATATTTATTTGCAGTTATTTATTGAAACAGGTATTATTGGTTCAGTTGTTTTTGTTATGTATTTTTTGAATGCATTCATTAAAAACATTTTATTATTAAGAGCGTGTAGAATAAAAAAAATAATGGTGGAAAATAAGGAAGAAAGATATCTTGTAATATCTCTAGTATATCAAACTTTCTTTTTATTATATGGAATTACAGGAACTTGTCTATACGAAGCACCTACGTTAGTTCCTTATGTGATTTTTTGCTCTATTACAGAACACTATTGGTCGAAAAAATATTTAAATAAATAGGAAGGAAGAAGAAAAGTATAATGAAAGTTGGTATATTAACATGGTATTTTGGAGCGAATTATGGTGCAAAAGCACAAGCATATGCTTTACAGCAAACTATATTGAAGTTGGGATATGAAGTTTGTATGATTAATTACAAGCCGGAGGTATATAAAAAAGTAAATATTGGCACTAATTTAAATGTAGAACATGCTAAAAGGCATCCTCTTTTATATTATAAATGTATACGAAGAGTAAAAAAATTATGGCATTTTAATAAAAAATATAATGAGACTTGTTGTGTAAAAGCAGGGACAGATATTGATGATTTAAATTTAGATTATATTGTATTTGGAAGTGATGCTATTTTTAATGTAGAACATGTATTGTTTAGGGATATATATATGGGGGTAGGTATTGAAAAGACTAAAAAAATTTCATATGCACCGAGTTGTGAAGATTTAAATCCTAATTACAGATTGAATGAGCAGTGTATTGAATCTTTAAAGCAATTTAAAAGTATATCGGTTAGAGATGAACATACACAAGAATTAATTCTAAAAAATGTAAATCGTAAAGCGATTAGGGTATTAGATCCAACATTATTATATGATTTTAGAAATATTACTACCGAATGGGATGAAGAAAACTATATTTTAATATATACTTTTTCTGCTTGGAATCAGTATAGACAACAATTAAAAGAGTTTGCTAAATCAAAAGGATTGAGAATAGTTGCTGTTGGAAGGTACTGTGATTGGGCAGATAAATGTTATGTATCTGCTTCATTTGAAGAATGGATTTGTTCGTTTAGAAAGGCAAGTTATGTATTTACAGATTCTTTCCATGGGACTGTTTTTTCTATAAAAAACAGTAAGGAAATTATACTTTGTAGTAGAATTGATAAAAGAGATAAGATACAAAGTCTTTTAAATGATGCAGGTATTCATAGAGGATTTTATTCTGGAAAAAATCTAATAGAAGACTATTTAATTGATGAGCCAATAGATTATTCTATGGTCAATAAAAATATTAATAAGTATGTTACTGCATCAATAGACTTCCTTAAAAAAAGTTTAAGTTAAGGGAGATTGCATATGAAAAAAAATACGGGAATTCAAAATGCATTTAAAGCAGGTGTATGGTATTCAATATCGGCTATCGCAGCAAAATCTATATCAATCATTACGACTCCTATTTTTACTAGAATGATGACAACATCTGACTATGGTTTGGCAGCAACGTTCTCATCGTGGTATTCTATTTTTTTAATTATATGTACTGCAAATTTATCTTATAGTCATTCAAGGGGGAAAATAGATTTTCAAAATAATTTTGTAAAGTATGTAGGAGCTACACATACGCTTAGCTATTTAATTACAGGGATCTTTAGTGCCATAGCTTTAGTATTTATATCACCAGTTTCTAAGGCGTTGGATATGAATCCACTTTTGATGATATTGTTATTATTATATTTATTTGCTGGAGGAACAGTTAATTTAGCTCAGAGTGAAAATAGGTATCAGTACGATTATAAAAAAAATATCTTTATAACGCTATTTACTACAATAGGTACAGTGGCTTTTACATTCTTATTTCTTGTATTTATTAAAGAAAATCGTTATTATGCTAAAATATTAGGATTTGTTGTTCCTGCAATTTTATTGGCAGGATGGATATTTATTAGTGAGCTACGAAAAAAGGCATTTTGTATTAATTTTGAATATTGGAAATATGGATTAAGAATATCATTACCTTTAGTTTTTCATACAATATCATTAAATATATTAACTCAGTCGGATAGAATTATAATTAATAAGTTTTGTGGTAATGACGCAGCAGGAGTATATAGTCTTGTATACCAATATGCTATGTTAGTTAATATTATATTAAATGCGATTAATGAAAGTTGGAATCCTTGGTTTCACGATACATATCACGAGAAAAAGTACAATAGTATTAACACAAACATAATGCCTTTAAATGCTTTTGTGGCGTATGTTTGTATAGGGTGTATTACGGTAGGTCCAGAAGCTATTTTAATTTTGGGAGGTGAGCAGTATCTTTCAGGAAAAAATTGTATAGCTCCGATTGTACTTGGTTTAATGGCACAATTCTTGTTTAGCCATTATATTATATTGGAAGTACATCACAAAGAAACGCAATATACATCCTTTGGTACTATAGTTGCTGCAGGTATTAATCTAGTGTTAAATATTATTTTTGTTCCAATATTTGGATTTACGGCAGCAGCTTATACTACATTAATTGCGTATCTGGTTCTTTATTTGATACATCTATTTATTACTAAAAAGATGCTGAAAATTAATTTATATCAAGATTTTAAATTATTTATGTGGTTTATTATTGTTGGAGTATATGCAGGTGTATCTAATATGCTATATTCTTCGATTATTCCGAGATATTTACTGTTAATATTTGTTACAATAATTTTTGCATTGATATTTAAAAAAGATATATTATCAAAGTTAAGGAGAAATAATGTATAATAAAATAAACATTTCTAATGTAAAGGAAGAATGTTGTGGATGCTTGAATTGCCAATATATATGCCCTGTTAGTGCTGTTAAATTAACAATAGGGGGGGGGTATTTTTATCCAGAAGTAACAGAGTGCATAGAGTGTGGATTATGTAAGAAGATATGTCCTGTTATTAATAATACAAGCGAAGAAAGAAATGATGTACAAGAATCATATATATCTTTTATTAGTGATGTAGAGTTAAGAAAAAAAAGTACATCAGGAGGAATATTTTATGCGGTTGCATCAAATATAATTGCTAAAAAAGGTGTGGTATATGGTGCAATCTATGGGGAGAAAATGAAAGTATGTCATTTTCGAGCTGATAAAATAGAACAAATTAATTATTTTAGAGGAAGTAAATATGTACAAAGTGATATTAGTAAGGTATTACCATTAATAATAAAAGATTTAAATAATGGAAAAATAGTTTTATTTTCTGGAACCCCATGTCAAGTTGCTGCTGTTAAATGTTTATGTAAAGGAAAAAGCAATTATGAAAATTTAATCACATTAGAAATACTGTGTTATGGGGTTCCTAGTCCTTTAATTTTTGATGATCATATTCAATTAATTGAAAAACTATATAAAAGTAAGGTGATAAGTTATACTTTTAGGGATGAAAGAGAGGGATGGAGTCAGTATTATATTCATAGTGCAAAATTTAGTAATGGTGTTGATATTTATAATAACAACTTATTACAAGGGTTAGAACAATTGTATAGATCACATTATAATGTTAGAGAAAGTTGTTTTGAGTGTAAATTTATTGGAAACAAAAGATGTGGAGATATTACTGTTGGAGATTGTTGGGGAATAAACGAAATTGCACCAGATATGAATGCAGATTATGGAATATCACTTGTATTAGTTAATTCAAATAAAGGTGTAGAAATTTGGAATGAACTTGATTCAGAATTAGAATATAGAAAAGTAGATTTAAACACGCTAAAGAAGTTTAATGGGGTTTTAGTGAGTGCCCCGCAGAAACCAGATGATTATGAAGAGTTTTGGAGGTATTATAAAAAAAATGGATATTTAAAAACTTTAAAATGTTATTCTCCATATGGAGGAGTGTATTTTAAAATAATGCGAAAAATAAGGGGTATAAAAAGACATATAAAAAGGAAATGTTAAAATGAAGATAGAAAAGGACGATGAAAGAGAATTAATACAAATACTTAGAGGAATAGCAATTATATTAGTAGTTTTTCATCATGTATGTTTTACCTGTAATATATCGAACTCAGTAGAAGTAGTTATTTCAATTATAAATAGAGTACATGTGATGATTTTTTTTGTTATATCAGGATGGTTATTTGAAAAAAATAAAATAAAGTATTCAGAGGAGGGGATGGTAAAATTTGTAAAAAAGAAATTTGTACAATTAATCATTCCATACATATTTTTTTCATTAAGCTTTTCAATGATAATATGGTGTGGTTATCATATTCCACAATTAAATAAGATTACAGATAGGATTGCAAATGGAAATATAAAAAATATCTCCCAAATAGTTTTCGATGTAATATTTTATAGAAATGTTTATTTTGAATCTCTTTGGTTTTTATATGCAATGTTTATTTTGATGATTATCATGTTTATTTTAAGAGATGATATGTTTCTTAAAGGGTATGTTGTAGGATTTTTTTTGATAGCACATATAATTACAAAGGCATATTTATGGATGTTTTTTGATATAAATTCATACATAATCCTAGATAGTATTTTGTCGTATTTTATATGGATAATGTTAGGAAGATACTTTTTTAAAAAATTTAAAAATGGATTTTATATACATAAAAATGTAATGGTAATTTCAGCAATAATGTTGTTGGGATGTATTTTGAGAAATTATTTGGTTGATTTACATGATTTTATGGGGCTGTATACAAGAGCGTTATGGATGCAGATCGAAATATTTATTATTAGAATTACTTTTTTAATTATAGCAGTCGCTATATGCAAAAAACTTTTAATCTGGAATAAATATCGTATAATGAAAAAAATAGGGGATTATTCATATGACATATATTTAGTTCATAATCCATGGATTGTTTCTACATTGTCTATTATTATGAGTCGATGGTTTGAGTGGTACATTGTTATAATATTGGGGACTATTATGACATTAATATTTAGTGTTCTAATATCATTAACTTTAAAGAAAATTTGTAATCCTTTTTATCGGATTTGTTTTGGTAAATGGGCGATTACAAAATAATAAAAATTTTGAGGAGAGGAAAATATTTATGAAGGGAATTATTCTTGCCGGAGGTTCTGGCACAAGACTGTATCCGTTAACAATGGTAACTTCTAAACAGTTACTTCCTATTTATGACAAACCGATGATTTATTATCCAATGTCTGTATTGATGAACGCAGGTATCAGAGATATTTTAATTATTTCTACACCGGCAGATACACCAAGATTTCAGGATTTATTAGGGGATGGACACCAGTTTGGTGTGAATCTTCAATATGCTATACAGCCTAGTCCAGATGGACTTGCTCAGGCGTTTATCATTGGAGAAGAGTTTATTGGTGATGAGCCAGTGGCAATGGTTCTTGGTGATAATATTTTTGCAGGTCATGGATTAAAGAAGAGATTACAGGCAGCGGTTGAGAATGCAGAAACAGGAAAGGGTGCTACAGTATTTGGCTACTATGTAGATGACCCGGAACGTTTTGGAATTGTAGAGTTTGATAAAGATGGAAAGGCTATTTCTATCGAAGAGAAGCCAGAACATCCAAAGAGTAATTATTGTGTGACTGGTCTGTATTTCTATGATAACCGTGTTGTGGAGTATGCAAAGAACTTAAAGCCAAGTGCCAGAGGTGAACTTGAGATTACAGATTTAAACCGTATCTATTTAGAAGATAACAGCTTAAATGTAGAACTTCTTGGACAGGGATTCACATGGTTAGATACTGGAACACACGAATCTTTAGTAGATGCAACGAACTTTATCAAGACAGTAGAGCAGCATCAGCACAGAAAGATTGCCTGCTTAGAAGAAATTGCCTACTTAAATGGATGGATTTCTAAAGAGGAAGTTCTGAAAGTGTATGAAGTCTTAAAGAAGAACCAGTATGGACAGTATTTAAAAGACGTACTGGATGGAAAATACCAGGAACATTTGTATTAAGAAAGAAGAGGATAGAAGAATGACAATTATCGTAACCGGAGGAGCTGGATTTATTGGAAGTAACTTTGTATTTCATATGTTAGATAAATATCCTGATTATAGAATTGTATGCGTGGACAAGCTTACATATGCAGGAAACTTATCTACTTTAGCACCAGTAATGGATAACCCTAATTTCCGTTTCTGTAAGATTGATATTTGCGACAGGGAAGCAATCTATAAATTATTTGAAGAAGAGCATCCAGACATGGTTGTGAACTTTGCAGCAGAGTCTCATGTAGACCGTTCTATTGAAAATCCTGAGATTTTCTTAGACACAAACATTAAAGGAACTGCTGTTATGATGGATGCCTGCCGTAAATACGGTATCAAGAGATACCATCAGGTAAGCACTGATGAAGTTTACGGAGATCTTCCATTAGACAGACCGGACTTATTCTTTACAGAAGAGACACCAATCCATACAAGTTCTCCATACAGCAGTTCAAAGGCAGGAGCAGACTTATTAGTTCTTGCTTACCACAGAACTTACGGACTGCCTGTAACAATCAGCCGTTGCTCTAACAACTATGGACCATATCATTTTCCAGAGAAGTTAATCCCGTTAATGATCGCCAATGCTTTAGCAGATAAGCCATTACCTGTTTATGGTGAAGGATTAAATGTCCGTGACTGGTTATATGTAGAAGACCATTGTCGTGCGATTGATTTAATCATTCATAACGGACGTGTTGGGGAAGTTTATAACGTTGGTGGTCACAATGAAATGAAGAACATTGACATTGTAAAGATTATCTGTAAAGAACTTGGAAAGCCGGAAAGTCTGATTACTCATGTAACAGATCGTAAAGGTCATGATATGCGTTACGCTATTGACCCAACAAAGATTCACAATGAATTAGGCTGGCTTCCAGAGACAAAATTTGAAGATGGAATTAAGAAGACGATTCAGTGGTATTTAGATAACAAGGAATGGTGGGAGACAATCATTT